>Ga0209395_1000529_pt1 | contig 55334 bp, 53 predicted proteins | sample GOMGulsemesocosm_3_FD_184635 | JGI IMG/M metagenome (GOLD analysis project Ga0209395, IMG submission 184635) | Methane-oxidizing microbial communities from mesocosms in the Gulf of Mexico - GOM9D Gulf of Mexico (SPAdes) (version 2) | ecosystem: Environmental > Aquatic > Marine > Cold seeps...
TGATGTTATATATAAACATAAAGCCGGTACGTTTTACGCAGAATACAGTGCATGGGGCGATGAAGCGGAAGAAGTCTACAAAGCTGCAGATAAAATACTTATTGGCTACAGATTTGATTTCTAGTTATTTATCTAAATAGCTGTGAGCGATTTAAGACCATGAGGCAATTATTTTGGCTCATGATTTTTTGCGTTAAGAGATAAAGTCACTCTTAATTGCTTGCCATTGCTGTGGTGTATTGGCGTTGCTGAGAATAGTTGATTGGGGTGGTGTGATGGTATGACAGCCAATTAATTTAAGCAGATGCCTAAAAGAAGGACCTTTGTTATATTTTACAAACCTGTCGCTTGAAAATTCGTTAGTTAGAAAATCAATTAACTGATCTGTAATAGGCAGATAAATAGGCAGACTATGTGCGTCGAAACAACAGGCGCTGTTATGCTGTATGCCTTGTGATAGCACTAAACTGAGGGTTTGAGTATCTAATAAAGGCATGTCTACGGGAATGACTAAAACTGCGCTGATTTTTTGAGATGAATTATCACGGCTTTTAGCGTCAATGACACTTAAAATCCCAGAAAGTGGACCACCTCGTTTGTAAATATCATAAATTTGACCGGGTGCATTGCCCGAAACAACCACATCATCAAGTCCAACAGATTTGAGTAAGTTAATTCCCCGCTGCAGGTTACTGACCTTATTAATGCACAGCGTTGATTTATCAACTTTCATCCGGCTCGATTGGCCGCCAGCTAATACGATGCCAATGACATTAGTCGTTTTAGAGTCAACAACATCGTCGTCCTGACAATTGTTGGCTGTCATTATTGATGAGGCTTTATTTGTTAAACGTGACATAAGTAATAGGGTGCTAAATACATTTAGCTGGTTTTGGTAAACCTGCAATGCGTGTGGCCTGTTTAGCTGGCCCCTTTGGGAATAAACGATAGAGGTGACGGCTGTTGCCTTTTTCAGGGCCAAACTCTTTAGCCACGGCTTTAACTAACATACGCACGGCTGGGCTCGTATTAAACTCAAGATAAAACTGGCGAATAAAACGCACGACTTGCCAATGTTCTTCACTCATCGAAATATCTTCAAGACTTGCAATATGCACAGCAATCTCGTCATCCCAGTCGGCTAAATTTAGAAGGTAATCGTGTTTGTCGACGGCGTAATCTTTGCCGTTAAAGTGAATGCCTGAACTCATATAAAAAACTTACCAATTAACAATAGGCTGATGATTGGCGGTGAGTTTAACAAACTCCGTGATATCAATCATCTGGATTCTTTCATTGTTGTGAGCATTAAGGCCTCGGGCAGCGACATCGCTTGATAACGCATATACATTATTAAACAGGCTCCAGTCGTTAACTTGGGTAATAGCGATAACGCCATCCTGAGTTAACAATAAATCGGCGCCAGTTGAAGCACTCGGCAACGGCTTTAAAAAGGGGCTTTTGGTGGCAATAATTAACATATTAAAAACTTAATGCTTGGTTGTAGTTATTTAATGTCGTGAACCACTGGGCATCGTCAATGATATTGACTTCGATGGTCAGTTGTTCACGGGTGATGTGGCGCTTGAGCAGAGATTGCTTAGACACAAACACCTCTTCAATATCGTATAGCTCTAATAAGCCATAGGTTTTAGTCACATCTTTATTGCCGGTTAACGCCGCATCCGTACTTTTTAGTAACTGAAAAACGCCATCGCCTTCGAAAAACAAACCTACAGGGCGATCGTAACTGGCATTGGCCAGCAACATATCTAAAGATTCACGGTAATTACACTGACCATAAGGGGCGCTTGAATTGATAATAGCCAAACTTTTCATCATTAATTCCTAAAATTGAACCAAACGATCACAGCCAGCGGATGCAGTGACAAACTCACCCAAACCACCTAAAGTAAAGCCATCGGCTAAATTTATGCTGGTGAGGTGTTGCTCCTTCGCCACTGTTTCGTCAACAACGCCGCGGCGTAGTGAGGCAGATATGCAGCTAATAAGAGGTATATTATGCGCTGCTGAAAATGCTTGCCACAACGCTGTCACATCTGTTTCGTCACTGGCAGGGGAGACTAAGCTGTTAGTGACACTAATGCCCTGATAGAAGAATACTTGAGTTACGGTGTGTTGCTGATTTATTAATTCTTGTGCAAAGACATAGGCACTATGTGCCCCTTGGCTTGTTACTTCGCTATTAATAACCAACACATAATTGAGTGACATAAGATTCCAAACGTAGATTACAGACATAAAAAAGCCCCGCGAGGCGAGGCTATTATATTGGAATTTCTAACGAACTACATCTTAATCGTCGTTACCAAAACCAATAAGTGCCAATAAATGGATGAACAAGTTGTAAATGTTCAAGTATAAAGACACTGTAGCGCGAATATAGTTTGTTTCGCCGCCGTTAATGATGCGAGACGTATCAAACAAGATAAAGCCAGACATGATCATTACAACCGCTGCACTGATAGCAAGGCTAAGGGCAGGAATAGCGAAGAAGATGTTTGCAATCATTGCAACGATAACAACCAACATACCGATAGACAAGAAGCCGCCCATGTATGAGAAGTCTTTCTTAGTTGTTAATGCATAAGCTGACAGGCCAAAGAAGATTAATGCGGTGCCACCTAGGGCTTGCATAATGATCTCGCCGCCATTAGACATAGCTAAGTAACGGTTTAAGATTGGACCTAATGCCATTCCCATACAGCCAGTGAAGATAAATGCCCACATTAAGCCTTGCGCAGTATCAGCTTTTTTGTGAACAACAAACAAACTAATTAAACCACCGATTAAGAAACCAAAGTAACCAATAGTGCCTAATTGCATTTGTGTGCTGATAAAAGCGGCAACAGCACTAAAAGCTAATGTCATGGCCAGTAAAGAATAAGTATTTCTCAATACCTTATTGGTAGCTAGTGCAGACTCATTTGCTGCGCTATAAGTAGTACGGTTTTCCATAAGAACTCCATTGATTAAAAATATTAATGATTAATTGCCCTGACTATATCACAACTTTTCCAATGTCATAATATGACATAGCCACTTTGTAAGTAGTTGACCGTAAAAACAGCAAATAGTTTATATTTTTTAAATATTAACGAAATATACTTGCAATGAAATCTCGTTTCTATATTATACACCGCGCTGGAGAGATGGCAGAGTGGTCGAATGCACTGGTCTTGAAAACCAGCAACGGTTTATCCCGTTCTAGGGTTCAAATCCCTATCTCTCCGCCATTATTAAGAAAAGCCGCTAATCGAAAGATTAGCGGCTTTTTGCTTTTTAAAATCGGGTCAGAACAAATTAAACTCTAGTAATAAACGCAGGGGAGTATCCTCTCTTCATCTAATGCCGCCATTCATTCAAGAAACTCAGTTTTGCATTCATCAATACCCCTATTCATTTAAGATTTAAAAACTGATATTTATAGTACCCAAACCGCAAAATGGTAGCTGGGTTGTATAAAGTATACGTAAAAGTTGGTTCCTATATATCACTAGTATTTCAATTGTTTAGTCACAAACCAATAACAAAGGTGCAACAAACATTCAGTATTTTGATGTTATTTTCTCCTTATCAGCTAATATGGCTTCGTTTGTCAGGACAAATTAATTTAACAGGATGTTAATTGACCAATAAATAAAAGCTGTATAAGGGTAGTAAAAATGTCAAAGAGTATCCGTTCCAAGTTCCTACTTTATGTATCAGGTGGCGTTAGTTTAGCGCTAATTCTGGCATCAATTTTTATTATTAACCAAGTCAGCAATAAAACTGAGCAGCAAGTCAATCACTCTTTGCAAACCGCTGTTCAACTTGAAGCTAATAAAATACAAACCTTTATTGATAAACAAGTACGAGGTTTAGAAGGATTTTTTCGGATCCCTTCACTCATATCTTGGGCTGACGAGCACACCGAGTTACTAACTGACAAGTCTGATCCCAAATATCAACTGTTCCAACAAACTCTGAAAGGTGAATCTGCGTCAGATCCTTTTATTAAGTCTGTTTTTTTTGGTTCGAACAATACTGGTGAATACCTTGATGAAAACGGTGTTTATAAGCAAAGTGAATACGATGTTAGAACAAGACAATGGTATAAAGATCTAAAAAGCAATCAAAAATGGACCATGTCTAACGTAGAATTGCACCCTGGTGAAAACTACATCTATACCGCTATCAACATTCCTGTATTTAACTTTAACGATGAATTCATTGGTGTTGGTGGTGCTGACATATTAATTGACAGTATTGCCCAGTTTGTAGATCAAGCTAAATATCAAGGTGAAGGCACCGCATTTTTAATGACTCATGATGGCAAGGTGATTTACTTCCCCGTGAATAAGGGACAGATTAAGCACAATCAAGCAATTGGCGAATTGGATAAACACAAAGGCTCTAATGGCTTTAAAGAATTAGCAGAGCTTGCCAATAGGAATATGCAAGGCGTTTCTGAGATCACATTTAACGGCGAACAACAGATTGTGGCTTATCAAGCAATTAAAGACGATAAACCTCAAATGCATTGGGTGATTGGCTTGATGGTAGCAAAAGAAAAAGTCTACAGCCCTATTTACAGCACCGTTAAATTATCTATTTTTATTGTGATAATGCTGATTATTATTGTCAGTGTAATTGTTTCCTTAGTAGCCAAGTCAGTAACTAAACCCTTAACTGAATTACACGATGCTATGGTTGATGTGGCGAGTGGTGAAGGGGACTTAACCAGACGCCTTACTGTAAAAACTAATGATGAGGTAGGGGAACTCGCTGAGGCGTTTAACCAGTTTACGGTTCAGATCCATGACTTAGTAACGGACATCAGCCGGATGTCAGACAAGCTCAACAACTCAATTCACGCGGTTGGGACATTAACCACTAAATCAGCTAGGCAAATTTCAGATTCAAGAAATGATGTGGCCTCAGCCACTGATAACATTGGCGAAATGAGTAATGCGGCCAAAGAAATTAGTACTACGGCGCAAACAGCCGATGAACAAGTCACAGAGGCATGCAACATTACCCATCAAGGTAAATTGCTTATAGGCTCAACGGTCACCGTTATGCATCAGGCACAGGCGCAAGTTCAAGAAACAGTTTCTGTAATTGCGCAGCTTAAAGAAGACAGCGAATCCATTAGTAATGTTGTAGAAGTGATTGAAAGCATTGCCGCACAAACCAATCTATTAGCGCTAAACGCAGCGATAGAAGCAGCACGAGCGGGAGAAAATGGCCGAGGTTTTGCGGTAGTTGCCGACGAAGTGAGAACGCTGGCTAGTAGAACTCAAGAGTCTACGGACAGTATCCAACAAATGATCAACAACCTCCAAGCCAGTGCTTCTAAAGCAGAAGAGGTCATTTTAACTAACCAAGAGCAGTTCGGCCAAACGGTAGAGCAGGTTAATGAAGTGGACAGCATTTTAACGCAAATAGACACCACCATTGATACAGCCAGAGAAATGAACGTTACCATTAGTCAGTTGACTCAACATCAAGATGGTTTGTCAGAACAAATGGCCTCAATAATGAGTAACATTGATGAGTTTGCAGAGTCCGCAAACATTGATTCATCAACAGTCAATGAACATGTCCTAAGCATAGAAACAAACTGCCAGTCCCTTGATGGTTTGGTCAAACGCTTTAAAATTTCTTAAGTTTAATGTGAGCATATAAAGTAGCGTAATGGGATCAAGGTTCATTGATTCCATTGCGGCTTAACTCAGAGAGGTTAGCGTTCTTAATCGAACTGGCAGATTTAATGTAAGCCTGTTTAATTTGATTCAAACTTCAAAACTCATACCTACGCCAAAACATTCATTTATTCCCTAAATAACGAATTGATTTAAGTCATTGAGTAACAGCCATATTTTTATGACTGTTTGATCTTTCTCGCTAAATTATTATTTGTGTGGGATCCCACTTTTTACTTATATTACTCAAATATATGCGTTGTTTTTATCGCGTCCCACTCTGCTTGAGTGGCTAGTGATTTTTGATATTCCATCATAAGTTGCCATTTCCCATCTTTTTTAACTAATAATGCATTCATGTGGTATATCCCACCTTGACGCTTGCCTGATTCATCGATCGTGTAGTAGTTAAACATGCCAACTTCGTGTGCTGTACTCGCATCATTACGGCGTTGTGAAAAACGAAAACTTACACTGCTTTTTGCTTTGCCTGCTTTGGTATCGTCAAAGCCCTGCTTCCATTTGCTCAAGGCGCCAGCAATGGGATAACTATCATCACCAAAACCATTCACCAAAATAGCATCTGGGTGATAAAGGCCTTTACAACGTTTGAAATCACCTTCTATAACAGCACGTGACATATCAACCCAAAAATCATTTAACTCTGAGGTTACCTTATTTTTCGCATGGGCCATATTCATCAAAAACACAGTACAAATAGCCAATGTGGAGAGTATTTTCATTATTCTGTTCCTTTATTAAAATCGTTTATTGATACTTACCACCATTCTTTTATTAAACCAAGAGATAATAAGTTAAGTAATTCAGGACATTACCCAAGTAACAAACATCCTTCAATAAAAATAGTGTAAATCTATGAAAAATAACCACGTTATTTGATTTATATACAAAAACCACTGCTCCGGTGAGCTATATTGGACGCTTTGTTAAAGGATAATATCCTAATTAATCGCGGTGTTTATCAATAAAAAATGACAAAACAAAACTACACAACGCATTTTAAAAAGAAGTTGTGGCATTTGATATCGTTCAAGGCTAAGCAGTTCCTAATACAGCAGAATGTTTATGGCTGGAAGCAGTTTTATAGAGGCAAAGAAGTACGGGGTAAAGTGGTGATGAACGTTTAATTTCCCATTCTTAAAAAGGCCTCAACGAAACTGCTTCTGGAAATGAATTAAAAGAATTTAACGAGTTCCTAAATAAATGGAATGCATTGGTTGAACTTAACTTAATGAATTCAAATTTAGTCATTCATAAGCCGTTTTTACTAATTTTATTTTAAAGAAATCCTTTTTTTAATGTAATGAGCTGACTTTAAAAGCATTAGAGTTAAACTGTTGCCAATAAAGTTTTCTATTCTCTCTTTTCACAGCGTTGGCAATTCCCCAGCAGTGTAAAAGGGGGAACAGCGGTTGTCTGAAAATTTAATCTATTGATTTATCTAAATTATTAAACTAGATTATGTTCTTAATTTAAATGATTTAGTTCGGGTTTATACATTTATCCGTCTAATATACTGTTAAGGCAACATGGAAGTTTATGAGTAAAAATCAGGAATTACATCCATTCAGAGATCTCACTTTTTTTGTATCTACTGTAATGGCTATATTATTCTCTATTGGTTTCATATACGAAACTGTTTATCTTGAAGAGTTTGGTCTTAATAATTCTGAATTAGCACCAGATCCAACAACTGCTATAGTATTCGGGTTCAGGTATGCATTCCTTAATAGTTATTCAGCTATACTGTCGATCTCTATGTATGGCTCACTTTTATTCATTTTCTTTAGTACACTTCAAAGTGACTTTTCAAAGTTTGTAAAGTCTAATTCCTTTGTTCAAAAGCACCTCAAAGGCATTGAAACTTTTTTGAAGAAAGATGTTTCTCCAATCCCATTTTATTTAGGTGTTATTTTTTTACTGACCCTTATCATTCTTCATGCTTTATTTGAGGGAAAAAAGTTAGGTCAGAAAATCAAAGATGAAGAGCGTATTGAATGTATTACGTTCTCTAAAAATGGATTAGAAAGCATTGAAGGTAACGTAGTTAGGATCAGAGATAACTTGGTAGCTTTTTGGGAAATAGAAAGTAATCAGGCATTTTTACTTCCACAACGACAAGTAGTCGATATTATGTATAAAAGTTGCCCTAACAAGCAACTAAAGCAGGACAAATAAAGCTTGGCTTTTGTCGCTGCACTCAAAATTATAGCCAAGCTAATTATTTGCCCCTTAGTTGGGCGCTAGCTACAAAAGGTTGTTTTTAACGTCGTGAAAATAGACTTAAAGAGGGTGACTGATTGTTACTGCCTTTGGATACAACAATAACAAAAATAATAAGGTCAAATTATGAAATACTTATCTGCTTTTTTACTATTACTCTTCTCCTTTCATTTAAATGCGGTTGTGATAAGAGATGATGTAGACTCCAACTTATACAAGGTTGATAACGTTCCTCAATTTTATATTGATATGCCATTTCAGGGTGGCGCAGTATTAATCGATAAGCACTGGTTATTAGCGCCTGCACATGTCATTTATACTTTTATGTATGACTATAAAGATAAACCAATAATGATACATGGCATAGAGAATCAAATTTCAGAAATTATTATTCATAACGATTACAAAAAGGTGGAAGGCGATTGGAATAAAGGAGACCCTAAGCCACTTATGGATCAGTTAAATAATTCTAAGGACATTGCATTAATCCGTTTAAGTAAAGCTGTTACCCACATCAAACCGATATCTTTATATCAGGGGAATGACGAACTCGGTATGGAAATGACAGGGTTTGGCCGTGGTGCAATTGGTACCGGTATTACAGGTGAAGAAGAGGATTCTCAAGGACCTGCTGTAACAACTTATTATTGGTATCAAGTTACTAAATTTTTTTCAGATTGGGCTTTTACTTCAGACGACTATCAATTGCGCAAATACAACAATGTTATCAGTGAAGCTAAAAACCATTGGCTCAGGTTTACCTTTGAGCAAGGAAGATATGCTCTTCCACTAGAAGGTACAATTGGCTCAGGAGATAGCGGTGGTGCTGTCGTCATTTATCAAAATTCAACTCCTACTTTGATTGGATTAGCTTCATGGAGAGAGATTGACGGTGATTTGGACAATTATACTTTTGGAAAATATGGTTCAACTGCAGTATTAACCCGAGTATCCTATTTTAATGACTGGATAAATAAGCATATTAATAACTCAACTAATGCTAAGTAAGGGATTGCCCAAATAAATTGATAATGACGAGATAGTCAACCGCTGTTACAGCATGGCGTCATTATCGTAGCGAAGAAGCACATTAAGCACGGGACTGCTAACAGTTTGTTCAGTTCCGTTACACATTTTAGCAAACTATTATCAGCTCTTTAAATGGGCGTTAGCAATTTGGAGGCTAAATATGAGGATTGAACAAAGTCGCGGGCAGTATATTTTCAATAGAATTTATACTGAATCAATAAGCATAGTAATTATTATGTTAACAATCAGTGTAATTTGTTTGTTTAACCAAGATGAACCTGACTTTGGCTTTGTTTACTTTGCAATTGGGGTTCCGGTCGTATTTGCGTTGTGGCTTTCAGTATTTAATTCAGGTGAATCTAAGCTCGTCGAGAATGGTATAACTATCGATAAGGAAAGTTTTAGTTATATTCGATTTAATGAAAAAGATATCATTAAATGGTCTCAATATGATGGCTATAAAATTACAGAAGGCTGGTTTAGGAATGTGATTATAAAACGCAAGGAAGGTTCAGATATAGTTTTTGGTTACTACACTTTTTCTTCTAAGCAGCGCACAAAACTCATTAAGCACCTAGAACAACAGTATTGAATATAGGCTGTTAAACCCAGCTGGGTGAGCCTTAACAATTAATATATGTGACGTGATATGAAACGATTCTTACTAAGCTTTATTCTTGTGATTTGCAATTTGATTACTATTAACACGATGGCTGCTGATATAGATTACAACGAATTAAAATTTCAACTACCAATACCTCTTCAGAAAGCTACAAATATCTTTGATTTAAAGCTTGAGACTCCGCTTAGAAAAGGAGATATTGATAACCGAGAAACATTGGTCCATAAAGGAATTAAGGACGATGTCGTGGGTGTTACTTTCTATAAAAAATGTGACTCCTTTAAAATATTAGAAGACACACACAAATTCCAATATTCAGAGCTCGAAGATAAATATAAGAAAAAGTTTAAGGCATTTGATTTTAGTTTCTTTTCATCCATCAATGAAAAATATTATTTAATGCCCTTAGAAGATGGAACGACTATCGTGCTAGGTGATGTAATGTATAACAGTGCCAGTCATAATTACGTGACTATCTCCTTCTTCCACGGTGGACCTGAGAAAGAGATAATTCTCTCATTAAATACAATTTATTAAAAAGATAAGACATGCTTCGAGAGTCTGGAGTGCGCCGCATAGCAAGCGCTAGTTTAACTCACGCGCTGTGGCCGCATTAAGTGTCTCCAAATTACCGTAGAAAAGGTATTAATACTGGATCCACCATTTCAGTCAGGCACGATATCGTGCTAATGAGCGGTGCTATTTGGCTGCGGCATTATCTAGCACACAACTTAAGTATTATAAAACTATCATCATACCCCCCGCCGAACTAAACCCAGTTGAACAGATATAACAATGGATGAGACAAAATGAAATAGCTAACCGGTGTTTCGGTGGTTATGATTTTATTATCTCCATCGCGTGACAAAACTGTGTAATAGAGGTTAGCTCAATCTGGTTAGTGAAATTGGTATAATAAATATACATAACGTTTAAGGCTCTAATTATTGTGAGTTTTTTATATAAAATAACAAAATAAACAATGCATTAAAGATTCTAACTATGTTAGCTTATTACGGAGTCTTCACCTTTAAATTGAACGATTTCTAATAGTTCTCGAACAAAAAAAGGATTAAGCTTTAATGAGTAAAAGAACCATTGAAAAATTCAGGCCATCAATTTTAATTGTCGATGATATTGCTGCAAATAGGTTTGCATTACGGCGCTTACTCAAATCAATTAATGCAGATCTTATCGAAGCATCTTCAGGCGAAGAAGCCTTAGTAAAAGCCATTGAATTAGATAATTTAGCATTGATTTTACTCGACGTACAAATGCCTATTATGGATGGTTACGAAACCGCTGAATTACTTAGAGAAGAAGAACAAACACTTCATATACCTATCATTTTTGTTACCGCAGTACACCGAGATGAACAACACATACTACAAGGGTATTCATCAGGGGCCATTGACTATATTACTAAACCAATCCAACCAGATATTATTGCCGCAAAAATATCGCTTTTTATGGAGTTATGGCGATTGAGGTTCGGTTTAGAACGAGAAATAAGTAATCGAAATAAACTCGAAGATAAAAACAAATTTCTTGCTGACCATGACATGCTAACGGGGTTACCTAATAGACGGCGATTATTTCTAGAAATTGAACGAGCAGTTGCACGTGCTGATAGGGATAACCTTGAATTCGCACTGTTATTTATAGATTTAGATGGTTTCAAATCAGTTAACGATACGCTTGGCCACAGGATAGGCGATGCTGTACTCATTCAAATTTCTGATCGCTTCAGCGAATTAGTGAGAAAAACAGATACCGTTGCGCGATTTGGAGGGGATGAATTCGTCATTTTACTATCCGATATAAATGATACACAGTTCTTGAGCAGTCGAATCATGGAAATATTGGAAGTTGCAAGACAACCAATATTCATTGAAAATGAAGAAATCAGACTAAGCGTTAGCATTGGCGTATGTATGTACCCTAATCAAATCGACGATCCTGATAAGTTAGTTGATTATGCCGATATCGCGATGTATAAATCAAAAGAACGAGGAAAAAATACCTTTAGTTTTTTTTCTAACGATATGGATCAAGCAGCTCATCGGCGTCTTGCGGTCGAAAAAGAACTACGTCATGCAAGTAAAAATAACGAATTTTCCGTTCATTTCCAACCAATCGTTAATTGTAATACAGGTCAACCTGTTGGCGTAGAAGCATTGCTACGCTGGACTAATCCTAAATTGGGTAATGTACCTCCTGACTATTTTATACCCATTGCTGAGTCTAGTGGCTTAATACATGAACTTGGTGCGTGGGTTTTTGAACAATCAATTGAAAAAATTAATGAAATAAACACAAATGTTTCATCAATGCCTATAAAGTTGAAAGTGGCTGTTAATGCATCAACCCTACAGTTTAAAAATTCAACTTGGTTTAAAACCATACAAAAAGCGATAAAAACTAAAAAAATAGCACCAGAAGATATCGAAATTGAAATTACTGAGGGCTTACTACTAGAAGATTCGTCTAAAGTAAATAATCAATTATCAGACATAAGGGCATTAGGCATTAGTATATCAGTTGATGATTTTGGGACAGGTTATTCAGCGTTAAGCTACTTAAAACGTTGCCCGATAAATACCGTGAAAATTGATAGAAGTTTTGTGAAAGGTATTCCAGAGGACAAAGAAGATATGGTACTAATCCACGCAATCATAGCGATGGCACATGGCTTAGGATTATCGGTTATTGCCGAAGGTATCGAGACAAAAGAACAATGGGACTTCCTAAAATCGGAAAATTGTGACTTTGCACAGGGGTATTATTTTAGCAAACCTTTACCTTCTCAAGAACTTGAAGTTTGGTTAACGAAACAGTTTAGTAATGCGTGATTGCACGTTATTAAGATTACAGTTAAACAGGGATATTTTATGATGCTGCTACGGATAGTTGACATTAAAAATTTCCTCTGTCGATGTAGGTCAACGATTGACCATGATGACAAATTCAATTGTGGGGTACTCTATCTTGCATAATAAACACATGACAGAAGTATTACACATTGAAAACTTGGTCATTCATTTATTAATAAAGACTATTAATAAAATTTGTGGAGCGAAAGGTTAATGTCAATAAAAGATAAAATCAATTTTTTCGAAAAACTCAGTACACGTATATTTACGCCTTTAATTGTTATTTTTGTGTTCGTTATTTTAATTCTCATGCTATATCTGCCTTCTGTTACCAAAGAGCACACCATTAATTCAGCAATTGCTACAGCAGAAAACACGGTAAACCAATATAAAGCCATTAGGGGTTATTACACTAAAAATGTCATCAAAAAAGTACTGACTACTTCAGACCTTTCGGTCAATTTTGATCACAAAAATAAAGATAAAGTTATACCTCTACCTGCGACATTTATTCACGAAATAAGTGAAGAGTTTACAAAGCAGGGTATTATCACTTTAAAGCTATACAGTCCTTACCCTTTCCCCAACCGAGAAAATAGAACACTAGATAGTTTTGCTAATCAGGCTTGGTCTGTATTAAGTAACAATAGTCTTAAGACTTTTTCACAATTAGATACAATTAATGGCAAGCAAGTCGTACGCGTAGCAATTGCCGATACTATGACTCAGCAAGCTTGCGTTAATTGTCATAATACTCACCCTGACACGCCAAAAATTGGGTGGCAACTTAAAGATGTTAGAGGCGTATTAGAAGTTCAAATTCCTATTGAGGATCAGTTAATTAACACTGCTTCACTTAATAGCGTTATTGCCCTTATTCAGCTCGTAGCAGTCTCTTCTACAGTAATATTATTGTTTTTAATGTTCAGGCGATTAGTGTCTACTCGGTTAGAAAATTTTCATGATGCGCTTCAAAATATTGCAGCTGGGGATGATGGTTTAAACCAAAAATTAATAGAAACGCCAAAAGATGAAATAGGTCAATTAGCGCAAGGCTATAATCGTATGCTACAGAGCATTAATGACAATAGGGATAAGACACAAGCCAGAGAATGGTTAGAAAATGGCATTTTAGAGATAAATGATATTATTCGAAAATTGAAAGATAAAACCCAAGTGTCTAATCAATTACTCGATTATTTAGTACAGTATCTTGATGGTCACCTTGGAGCCTTATATTGGCAAGAAGATGAAAGATTAATACCTTATGCTACGTACGCGTTAGAAAAGCAACTCATCAAATTAAAAGCCATTGATCTGGGTGAAGGACTGGTTGGTCAAGTCGCCTTAAATAAAAAATCGCTACATATAACGACAGTTCCTGATAATTACTATGAAATCAGCAGTAGTTTTGGCGATACAAAACCTCAATCACTCGTCATTTTCCCTGTTATTTATGATGAGCAAGTTATCGCTATCATTGAATTAGCTTGGTTAGATAAAATGCCAGACAAAGCATTAATATTCTTAGAGATGGCCAGTGAAGTGCTAGCAGTGTCTCTTATTAACATAAACCAAAATGAAAATGTATTGACTATGTTAAAAGAAAGTCAAGTGCAATCCGAAGAGCTGCAAACGCAACAAGAAGAATTACGCGTCACGAATGAAGCGTTATCGGTCAAAAGCGATGCGTTAAAAGGTCAACAAATTATTTTAGAAAATGCTAATAAAGTCATGGAAGAAAAGACAACAGCACTTGAGGAAGCGAGCAAATATAAAAGTGAATTTTTAGCCAATATGTCCCACGAACTACGTACTCCGTTAAATAGCTTACTTATTTTATCGAGATCATTAGCGCAAAATGATGATAAGAACTTATCTGATGATGAAGTAGAGTCCGCCGAGGTAATACAAGAAAGTGGCCGTAATCTGTTGGAATTGATCAATGAAATCCTAGATTTATCTAAAGTGGAAGCGGGTCAAATGAAAGTGCTCGCTGACACAGTCAGTGTTGATGACTTTGCTAGCACACTCAAACGCCGTTTCACTCATATGGCCGAAGATAAGAATATTAGTTTCAACATCAATTTAGCAGACAATTTACCACGCTCTTTTATTGTTGATGGCACTAAGCTCAATCAAATAATCACTAATTTACTGAGTAATGCTTTAAAGTTTACTGAGCAAGGAGAAGTAAAGTTAGATATATCTTTTAATAAACAAGTTCTTGGCGAATCAAATTCAAATAATCAACTAATATTTTGTATCTCTGATACAGGGATAGGCATCGCCAAAGATAAACACAAAGCAATATTTGAAGCTTTTCAACAAGCCGATGGAACAACAAGCAGAACCTATGGCGGGACCGGGTTGGGTTTATCGATCGCTTTGAGTTTCGCTAAGTTACTCGACGGCGACATTACATTAGAAAGTGCAGTTGGCAATGGCAGTAGGTTTACCTTAAATATACCTTATATACCTGAAACGACGGATTATGAACACGTCGAACGAGTTCCATTTTCCACGACTAGGATACAACAAAATTTCGTGTGCCTTCCCCCTCCGTTTGAAGACGATAGAAATGTTCTTGATCAATCTAAAAAGCTAATTTTGATTATTGAAGATGATGTACCTTTTGCACGTATTGTTTTTCATGCTTGTCATCAACAACATTGTCAGGCCATTGTGGCTACTGACGGTGAAAGTGGCATAGTTTTAGCAAACCAGTACCCCATTGACGGTATAGTACTTGATTATATGCTGCCAAAATTAGACGGCGGCGAAGTTGCAAAATACATACGAGCGAATGACAAATTAGCACATATTCAAATACACTTAGTTAGTGCTTTGGATAATATAGATACAATGGATATTGCAGGGATTGAAGATAAATCAACGAAACCTATTGCTCACAACAGGTTAGTAGAAATTGTTGAGTCATTCTCTAAAGAAAACAATACCCTCAACATTCTCATTATTGAAAATGACAAAAACGCTTTATACGCAATGAATAAACTATTAGCGAAAGAAAATGTGACCACCTTTGGTGTCGATAATGCTGAACAAGCGTTAGCGTTATTAAAAGAAAATACATATGATGCCATTATTTTAGACCTTGATTTACCTGAAATTTCAGGCTTTGAATTTTTGGAGATGACATCATCTATTCCGGAGCTTTCTTTACCTACCGTCTTTATTTATTCAGGTCGTGATATGTCTGAAGATGATTTATCACGGTTATCACCTTTTACGGGTAACGTGATTGTTAAATCGGCGAGATCGCCTGAGAGATTACTAGATGAAATTCACTTATTTGCTAACCAAATAGCAAATTCACCTGATAAAAAAGAGCACGATTTCCCAGTAATTAATGATACAAAAACGCTAATGGAGCCCAGTCATCAACATAATGTCGATTTTGTTAACCGAACAATTTTGTTAGTTGATGACGACATGCGAAATACCTTTGCTCTAGCCAAAGTACTGAGAAAAGAAAAGCTAAAGGTTAAAATTGCATCAAGTGGCCAACAATCTATTGATATGCTTAACGAACATGTCGATATTGATTTAGTATTAATGGATATTATGATGCCAGGCATGGATGGCTATCAAGCAATGAATAAGATCAGGGAGCTCGATAAATTTAAAGATCTAACAATTATCGCTGTGACCGCTAATGCTATGCCAGGTGATAAAGAAAAGTGTTTAACGGCAGGAGCCAATGATTATATGTCGAAACCTGTTGATGTAGGTCAACTCTTGACCATGATGAAATTATGGTTATAAATTCAACCAAAGGAGTACTCAGTTTTGGGTGAAAAAAAAACGACTGAAGCACTGCGTATTGAAAACCTTGAAATTGATTTATTAATGACAGCTATTAAGGGAACAATAGGTTATGACTTAACTGGGTACGCCAAGGCATCAATTAAAAGACGTATTGGGCAGTTAGTTATTGATGAGAATGTGCAATGTATTACTGAACTTATCCCCAAGTTAATACATTCATCTGAATGCCAATCTAATTTTATAAACCGCCTGACCGTTAATGTGTCTGAGTTATTCAGACACCCTCTATCATTTTTAAGCCTTCGAGAATCTGTCTTGCCATATTTAGCCAGCTTTCCTCGTCGTGATATATGGATTGCAGGATGTGCTACTGGTGAAGAGGCTTATTCAATGGCAATACTCCTCGAGGAAGTGGGTTTATTAAATAACACACAAATTCACGCTACTGATATAAACACAGAAGTACTCAAGCAAGCTAAAACAGGGATTTTAACTAAACCACTTAATAAGGAAGACGCCGCACGCTACCAAGCAAGTGGTGGGATATCAAGTTTAAGTAAATATTTTTCAACGGCTTACGGTAAAAATAAACTTTCCCAACATTTACTCGATCATATAAGCTTTAGTCACCATAATCTTTTACAAGACAGCGTTTTTTGCTCCGCCCAACTTATTATGTGCCGAAATGTGATGATTTATTTTGATACAAATACCCAAAATAATGCATTAACGCTATTTAATAACTCTCTTGTCCAACATGGTTATTTAATTATTGGCGAAAAAGAAAGTCTATTAAGCTCTCCATTTAACAGTTTACTTCAAGCAGTAGATGAGCCGGCAAAAATATATCAACGAAAAGGTATAAAAAATGCCTGATTTTAAAGTATTTATTGGCGGTTCGGCCGGATCGATCACCCCCATTTTAACCATATTATCAAGTTTGCCTCCTGACTTTAATTTAATCATCACATTGATTATTCACTCAGGTACCAACGGCACTACATCGATGTCAGAAGTGTTAGCGACAAACTGTGCTTTAACAGTTAGAGAAATTAGTGATAAAGAAAAATTTTTACCACATACTGTTTATGTCGCACCTTCTGATTACCATGTGTACGTAGAAAATAAAAAACACTTCTCGCTTTCTGTCGACAAAAAAGTGCATTTCAGTCGACCAGCAATTGATGTACTTTTTACTTCAGCGGCAGAAGTGTTTGGTAAGCATTGTATTGCAATTTTATTAAGTGGTGCTAATCAAGATGGAGCAGAAGGGCTCTTAAATATAAAACGTCATGGTGGGCTAACTATCGTTCAATCGCCAGAGTCATCACAAATGAGTGTTATGCCGCAAAGTGCTATTGATAATAGTGCAGCAATCAAGGTGTTATCTCCCCTAGAAATCGGTCAATTGCTCTTAGAATATAACGATTTAATTAATACGTAATAGACACACAGTTTCACTGTCTTTCAAAAAGTGACGATACTCTTTGCCGGCGTTAGAGGAGTAAGTAACTTAAATCTCAATCATATTTTTATGGTTATCCCAAATTGGTTTTATTTGAACAGATAAATCAATAATTTAACATCGTTGTGTGCCCTGTATTTTGATGTTAGATTTAATGAAAGAGCTCTATTATTGTTTAATCATTAAAAATTATTGGCTGAAAACGATAAATTCTACAGCCTCGTTAAGTGGCAGAGGCTATGAATAAATCAAAGATTCTATTTATTACTTTAGTTTGTGGTTTACTAATGGGGTTTACCAACAAGCATGATGTTCAAATAGAAAAGGCAAAAAAATCGACTAGAGTTGCTTCAATAGACGAAGATGGTGTAATAACTTTAGAGGTAGTTTCAAAATCTAATGGTCGGATTGCTCATGGTTATTTCACCTATCCAATTGGTCATAAACAATATGAAGCTTTAAAAAAAGAGATCGGTACATTGAAGGTTGGAGAATGGCAAGAAATTAAGCCTTTAGTGAAGGAAAGAAGGGATGCTATTGAAGTGCACTTAATAAGCTCATCAAGACACGATTCGCAACGCTAACACATAGGTTGAAAAGAACAAAAGGCGCAAGAAATTGTGCCAGCATTGCTCACGGCTTATGGGAGCGATATAGTGCAAGGAGTATAATTTGCCAAAACTATTTATATTGATTTTTCTTTTATCGAGTATTCCTTTTGCTACGGCGAAAGGAATAGATAGTGAATTTCAGCTTCCAGAAATTGTATTTGATGGGTTAATCAGCTTATCCGCAAGCGATGATAATGCTCTATTTGAAACATCTTTTAAGAGACTATTTATTCCTGAAACTTCTGATGTTTTTTCTTGTGGAATAACTGGGTGGAGTTACAAGCGACAGCCTCAGTTTAAATACACATTTAGCCTTCAAAAGTCTGTTGAATCATGGACTCCGTTATTTGATAATTATAAAGTAACGTCATACTGGGTGGTAACGCTATAACAAGCCCATGAAGACACGATTCGTAACACCGTCACAATTAGTTAACAGATACGCTAGCGTTGCGCTCGGCTTATAGGAGCGTTTGAGCGCCATGAAAAATGAGGTGTTAAATTGATCGAGCTTAGAAAGACAGAAATAAAGGATCTAGCAACAATATCTGAATTCGGTAGCCAAGATCATTCAAAGCCGTTTCTTAATGTAAAGTCTATGGCTGATTATGAAAATGAATTTACTGAGATAAATACTACCTATCTATGTATTATCAATTCATCGAATACTATTTTAGGTTATTTCATTCTAGTAAAAAGCGCACAAAAAAATGCCATACAACTTAAGCGCATACTAATCAGTGAAGAGAGCTTAGGTATTGGACAACGTGCCCTAGCCAAGCTAGAAGAATACTGCATTTCGGACATGGCAATTAACCGTATTTGCCTAGATGTTTATGATAATAATTACAGAGCAATTCATGTTTATAAAAAATTAGGTTATCAATTGTTTAGCACTGACAAAGAAAATAATCGTAATGTACTGTACTTTGATAAGTCGCTCTAACTAACAATAATTGGTGCCGCGCAGCCGACGCCGGGTGTTGGACAAGCCCGTAGTCCTCCTTTATATGGTAAATAGTGCAATGTGGTTTGATGTCCCAAATTCATGCCGTTAACTCAACATCAAAACGGTTTGTCTGAGCAAATGGCGTCAATATTGACTCATCCACAGTCAATGATGCCATTGAGCCATATAAAATCGGGTCAGAACAAATTAAACCCTTGCAGTAATATCAAGTCAAAAAACCTTTCTTTATCTTATTCCTCCACACTACCAAGAAACAACGTTGCTCACACCAATAGAAAGTACAGTTTAGACATCCCTCATTAATATCAGTCATATTTTTTGACTCTCTCAAAGTTAGGATCTTCAAGATTAAAAACTGCAACATCACACATTAAAAGCAAAGCCATATTGCTCTGCGGATAATTTATTCGATGACTAAATTAAACGGTTGATTGTTTTGTGTACGATTGATGGCCTAAAGTTAGTTCACGGTTTTACATCACAGGAAACTAAATAGGTTTAATATCAAGAGTATTGTAATGGGTGTCCCAAAATTCAATGAAATGAATTGGGCTATGAAGTCCGTTGAAATTTAGGCATATGTATTTAACTTCCAAAACTTAGAAACATCAAGAGTCAAAAAAACAAAGCCACTCATTTAAAGCAAAGCGACATTGCCTAGCGCATCGTTAATTTAATGAATAAATCAAACGAGTGGTTATTTATTGCACTATCAATAACTTAAATGTGGCTCTTTATTTCCATCCAACATTCCCCATCAAACTTGTTCGATATGATCATAAATAGATGTTAAGTATAATAAAAACCCAAGTGTTAATGGTTTGCATTTGCATTATTGTTTGTTGTAGTATCTCCCCCTAATTATTTACTTCAAGGCATAATTGATGGTTTTTTTAATTAATGTAGCTGCACTTTGCTTATGTTGGTTTGGTTGCGTTGTGGCGTACCTAGCGTCGAATCGACAATTAATTTTGTCACAACAGGTATCTAAAAAATTTGGCTGGTCACTATTTTGTGTCGCAATATTTAGTGCATTTAGCTTGTTATTAAATCTGCATCATTGGTTGTCAGCGTTTTTGATTCTTATTGTTTTGATTATGCTGACTTGGATCGCGCTTGCCTTAGTGGTGCCTTATTTTCCTTATCAACGCAAAACATTATTTTATGGCACAACCCTGACCATGGTTACGGCGCTTATTGGGGGCGTATATGTGGTCTGAGTCATTATGGACAAAATCGTTAGTGGGTTTATTACTCGGTTTTTTATTGAGTATGAGCCTGTTCCTCAATATTGGTTTTATTGCCCTATTGCCTAGAGATGTCTTTTTAATCATTGCTGTTATTGGTGGTTTCACGATATGGAGTGCGTTGATTAGTTGGTTTTATTGCGTGCAGTCAATTAAAAAACCGACCTTACTTTGTTTAGGCGCTTTGTTAATAACAGCAGCAATTAACGCTTATTTTTATACGCAGGGTGGCGCATGAAATCGGAAACATTAAAAAATGCATTACATGCACATGGCTGGATCGGTCTCATTATTTCACTGCCGTTGTTTATTGTTTTTTGGGCAGGGGCAATAACATTTTTCCACCCAGAAATAGATCAATGGGCAAAATTACCCTACTACGACATTGATACAACGGCCAAGACACGAGGTGATTATGTTGATTATAACCGTATTGTTGATGACCAAATAAAACGTCACGGTGTTCTACCATCAGATCGAATTACCTTACGTTTACCCAATGATAAATCACCTTATATAAGCCTGTTCTTTGCAGCGCCCGTGGTGCCTGATACTCAATCGAAGGCAACAAATAGCTCAGATGCTTCAAGCAAGTCTAGCCGAGTCAAAAAGAAATATTTTGGTCTGTTAATTGACCCATATAGCGGTGAAATCTTTACGGAGCATAGCCCATTTAATTTGGCCGGGTTCTTATATGAGCTTCATTATAATCTTCACTTACCCCAAGGTTTGTACATTGTTGGGGTCATTACGTTATTTTTCTTTGTGATCATTATTACGGGTGTGGTCGCGCAGCTTAAAAAAATAGTGAAAAACTTTTTCTTGTATCGAAAGGAGCAAACCACACGTTCTAAAATGACTGATTTGCATAATGTGGTTGGCGTGATCAGTTTACCCTACGGCATTATGTATGCCATTTCAGGTGTCATTTTAAACCTACTCATTGTTGTGCAAATTCCTAGTGCATTAGTGCTTTATAAGGGTGATTTAGAGGGTATTTCACGTGACGCTGGTTATTACACTCATAAAAATGTAGTGAGCGGTGAATCTATGAAGACGCCTAATTTGAATGCTCTTGTGGATAATCTCGCTCAAGAGCATCAAGCGGAAATAACTCAATTGACTATTTATGGTTATGGCGATAAGAGTGCTGTCATCAACATTGAAGGCTTATATAGCGCAGGATTTAATCACGCTTTATCACGCTTTTATCAGGTTTCAACAAACAGCTTCCCTCAACACATGAACTTACCTGAAGATAATGCTTTTTCGGTTGGTTTACAGATGCTTTATTCAATGCACTTTGCAAATTACGCAGGCACCGATATGCGTTTGATTTATTTTGTATTGGCTATCTTGTTTTGCGCCATGATTGTCGCGGGCAATGTGCTGTGGGTCGTTAAAAATCAACGGAAGAATGCACACCCAAAAACACTCGCGTTTATTAGAGGTACAACGTTGGGCGCTTGTATCGGAGTCATCACAGCGACAGCGCTATGCTTCTTGTTAGAGCGCACTCTACCTGTGGCAACCTTTGAGAGAGAACATATTATTGAATATGCATTTGTTATTGCACTCTCGCTGCTGACAGTCGCAGGATTTTCTGCCAATAAACTACGCTCTTTTATTGGATATAACCTGATGTTAAGTGGTTTATTTCTGTTTGCTACCGTGGCATTTGAGTGGCTTGTCTTAGGATCCAATATGGTGCGAATGATTGAAAATGGCTATGGGTCACTCGGTTATGTCAGCGCCGCATTAGCCATGATTGCTAGCCTGCTGGTGTGGATTGGCTTTAAAACATTGAAATATGTGAAACCTACAGAAGATGTGGCCGTAGAGAATACAGGCGAATTACCAATATAAGATCAATGTAAATCTCATTAAACGCATAAGACAGCCATAACTCAACCGGGCTTGGTATTTAGCTGCCTGCCGTTAATTAATGATGATGTGCTTATGAATCACAAGAATATTATTTAAACAATTTTTAGTAACAATATACAGGGTAACAAGAATGAAATTATATGCCAAAAAAAGGCTAGCGATTGCTATTAGCTTTGCGTGTTTATCTGTTTCGGCGGCGCAAGCAGAGACAGCGAAAACTAAATCAACTGAAGCAACTAAAGCAACTGAAGTGGAACGCATTGTAATTACCGGTCAAAAACTGGCTAATACATTGCAAGATACCAAAGAAAGTGTGGCTGTTTTTACAGCGCAATCACTTGAACAACGTAACTTGGATGAATTAAGAGATATATTTTTACAAACACCAGGCGTTAGCGGCGATCAATTTAGTTTTCGTATTCGAGGCGTTAGAAACAGTGACGGTGCAGCACTGCCAAATAGAGGTGATTTAGCCTCTGTTGTTGTCGACGGTGTCACCTTGTCTGGTTGGGTTAAAAGTGAGGCGGCGGGGCAGCTTTGGGACGTTAGCCAAGTAGAGATATTGCGTGGTCCACAGTCAACTAACTTAGGCCGCAATGCACTTGCTGGTGCGGTAGTTATTAATACGACGGATCCTACTTTTGAAAATGAAGCGAAAGTGCGATTAGGCTTTGGTGAATTTGGTAAGCAAGAAATCAAAGGGATGGCTAACATCAATTTAGTTGATGGCGTTTCTGCTATTCGTATTTCTGTTGAACAAAATAAATCTGACGGTTACACCGATAACATTACACGAAATGAAGATGATTATGGCCATGCAAACAATGATGTCTATCGTTTAAAATGGTTGTATCAGCCAACGGATGATTTCAAATCTGTATTTTCTTATCAACGGGTTGAGAGTGAGTACGGTAGCAACAGTTCTTTTTTAATTGATGGTTATGATAGAGAAGATCGAGTGACCACGGCTGATGCTGAGGCTCTTTTTAACACAGATGCAGATTTATTCTCACTCAACATCGATTATGCGATTAATGATGATTGGTCGCTCAAAAGCATATCGGCCTACCAAGGTGGCGAGCGCGTTCGATTAAATGATTCTGATCAAACCGCGACGTCTGTAGAAAGTGGTGGTGGTATTGTCAATCAATTTGGTGAAGATAATAACTGGTCGCAGGAACTTCGCTTTAACTATGAAGGAGATGGGATACGTGGTAGTTCAGGTATCTACTTTTCTGGCATAGAAGCAAACCGTAGCCAAAATAATACGATTAGCTATAATCTACCCGTGTTATTTGATAAATTCATGCCCGGCTTAGGGGCTGTTTTAACGACTAATGCCGTATTACCTGTGGCGCTTTATGCACCGTTATTCCCTACAGTTAATAGAGGTAAAACCAATGTTGATACGTCGACTTGGGCTGTATTTTCTGAATGGGAAGTGGATCTGAATGACAATTGGATTTTCAATGCTGGGCTTCGTTATGATAGCGAAAAACAGAAATATTTAACGTCATCAGTGACCGACAGCAATTACACCTTAGCACAAACAGGCGGCCCTTTAGGCGCTGTTGATTTGGGTGGCATTACGGTTGATCAAATTATTTCTATCATTAACCCTCAATTAACGGGCTTAGTCTCCCAAGTGCCAGAAACTAAAACATCACAAGACTTTAGTAATGTATTGCCGCACGCTGGCATAACTTATAAATGGAATGATGATGTATCTAGTAGCTTTTTCGTTAAAAAAAGCTACCGTTCAGGTGGTTCAGAGCTAACGTTACTTAATGGTGTTAATAACTTCGAGGCTGAAGAGTTATGGAATTATGAGGCATCACTTCGCGCGGTTATTTTAGACGGTAAAGGCGTATTTAACGTTAACGCTTACTACAGTGATTGGACAGATCAGCAAGTTGCTATTAGAGAGCCTGGCACAACAAATGACGCGTTTACAATGACCGTTAATGCTGGCGAATCGACGCTATCTGGCGTAGAAATCAGTTTTTCTTATGAAGTTAATGACAATATTAACCTCTATACGGGACTCGCTATTTCTAAGACAGAATACGACAAGTTTGTTTCACCTGATGGCTTGCAAGATTTTAGCGGCAATGATTTTAAATTCGCCCCTGAAGAAACTGGCGTTATTGGATTGAGCTACGCAAATGACGATGGATTTTTCGGTAATGTGAACGTGACTTACACGGGTGATTCATATTCTAATGTTGATAATACTAAAAAAATAGAGAGTCATACTTTAGTCAATCTCAATGGCGGATATGAATTCGGTGATTTGAAGTTAGAGGCGTATGTACGCAACTTAACTGACAAATTATATGATACGAATAACAACATAACGTCATCTGACGGCACACAAGGCTATAGACTTGGTTCGCCAAGAGAAGCAGGAATGCGAATGACCTATACATTCTAATTCTTGACGCAGTTGATAGCTCTGTTGAAATCTCAGCAGAGCTAATTAAAATCGGGTCAGAACAAATTAAAACTCAACATAAACCTCAAGACTTAAATCCACTCATTATCTATACCGCCATTCATTAAAACAAAGCTATTTCCCACACCGCACGATTATTTCTTCATGATGAGGCTGAATAACGGATTTTCATTGTGCAGCTAATAAAGTGAAGGTTGATTTACATTTTTGGATTTATCTTACTGCTGTGGTAAATCAACAACTTAACATCGTTGTACGCTCTGTATTTTGGTGATAGATTATCACCTACAAGGATAATGGCTTTAAAGTCATTGAATATCAGTTATATATTTATGGTTGTTCCAAATTTGGGAGTCAAAAAATGACGATGCTGCTTAATATCATTAAGTTTGATAAGTGATATTACAACAATATATTACTGCGCACTGCGCACTGCGCAGTTTTTATGCGCAATATTTCATGCGCGTAACTGAATTAAAACAAGGAATGTAATCATGATAGAAAAATTTAAAAGTGCAATGGATGGAATGCATTCGAGATATAGCAAAATCCTTTCACACTACTACCCCGCACACAAAGCAACAGGTTTCACAGAACGGAACTTAACGAATAATTTCGTTTATGCCTTAGAACAGTCTCTTGGAGAAGAAAGTTTTTCATGGTTTGAAGCTCCTATATGCCTAGACGATAACAAACACATTGACGCTGTATTTTTTTATAAAAATGTCACCATATTGATTGAGGCCAAACGTTTTACATCGACCGCTTCACAATCAGAAAGTGTTAGAAGAGACCTTGTGAGAATGCATTCTCGTAAAACTATTGAAATATTAGAGGATGGTTTGGACATTAAAGAGGAACGGATAAGATACTCTGTTGTTCTTGCTGATGTATGGACAGAAACACCCGCTAAAACAGAAATTTTCGATAATTGGCCTAGTTGTATTTCACATGAATCTGGCGATAGCTTCACTTACTCTGATACCGTTGAGTTTTTACATTTTGGTTCAGACAAACCGTGGATGAAGAACTATAAATTACTGATAGCTGTTACCAAAATAGATATATGAGAATGACTGCGAAAATACGCAAAAAAAGATAAGGGATTAACTTGAGTAGACCACCTAGACCAGAGCCAAAAGACTTTGCTCCACTTTATGAAGAATGGCAGCCAGATTTTAATTGGGAAACATGCAAAGCAGGAAGAGAAGACTATGGTAAGTTCTTGTGCTCGTATATCACTAGTAACTCAACTGCCGGGGGAAATGTTATTAACCTTAACGGTGGTTGGGGAACAGGTAAAACACATCTGCTCAAACGTTTATACGTTGAGCTGGCAGAACAGCACCATCCTGTAGTCTATATCAACGCATGGGAAAGCGATTTTTCCAACGATGCGTTATCAGTTGTTTGCAGTGAGTTACTTCATCAAATTGGCAAGATAAAAATAGATAATGATTTTGTGACTGCAGATAAAGTTAACTCAGTTAAAAACGCAATTGGTAAGTGCTTTAAATACGGACAAGGCTTGGCTTCTATCTCTGGAAATAAAGCGCTAGCGGAAGTTCTTAAGGGCGCCGGAGTCGCTATAGGAGCAATTGACGATGCCGAAGATACATCTACATCAGCTAATTACAGCGGATTAGTTGACGAAGTAAGTGCAAGTCATTCAAGTCGCATTTCAGCTATGCGAGAAGTAAAAAAAGAGCTTGGTGAATTAGCTTTAGAGCTAAAAGATACTTATCAGTTAGAAATCCCTATTGTGTTTCTTGTCGATGAACTTGATCGATGTAGACCAACATACGCCATAGAAATGCTTGAAGTGATTAAACATTTCTTTGAAACCGATAACTGTGTGTTTTTAGTTGCAACAGATACAGAAGCTTTAGAGCATTCAGTGAAAGCTTTATACGGTAATAGTTTTCATGCAGATGTTTATTTAAGACGTTTCTTTGACCATAAAATTGCACTGCCTGAAATTTCTATATTGGCCTACTTGGAATCATTAGAACTGAATATTTTGGATACAACAGAAAAGAAATATGAAGATACTTTCTTTCAAGGAAACGAAATCTTTGCACTAGATTTATTTTCTGATTTATTTGAATATTTCGATTTACCACTCAGAGATATAAAGCAGATTTTAAGTAAATTTAATGCCGCTCTATCGTTTATAGATAGAAGTAATTTTGACCGTATATTACTTAATTACTGTGTGTTAATGTATGGCATTACAGAGCATCACTTGGAATTAAATAGTTTCAAAAGTCGTACAGGAATTAACGGTTCTGAAGTGATTTTCACTAGAGCTTTGGCACATACAAATGGCGAAAGATATAATCAACCTGTTAATGTTAGCTTCAACGACTTTATTGAATTGGCATTATCTTCAGTAACGTTGATTACAGTGGCTCAGGAACATTTTAAAGATCGTAAAGAAACCATCCTTTCAATTGCCCATGCTGAATATTTATCATCAATTGCAATCTATGAAACTTATGAATATAGCGCCCGACTTCAAGCGTTTCGCCACCAAGGGGAAACTATAAAAGAATGTAATTATTACATGTGGATGGACTACAAAAAAATCATTGGATTGACATCTATTGTTGAGGAGTAAATCACTTAACTTTATTAGCCCCAACTAAGGGGCTTAAGGCTTACATAAAACCATACATATAAATGTCACTATGAATGCAATACATTGTGTAGGAGTTGAAAAAGTACTTAAACCATTTCTCTTTGATTGAGTCTGTATTGCAAGGTTGAGCGTGTTGTACTTTTTGCATAAATTATCACCTGTTTAGTTTCAGTGATACCCATTATATAGATCAATATTAGAAAATTCATATGATCGATGCCCTTTCGGTGGGTATATTCTAATTCTAATTCAGCTTTAGTCATTACTCATCAGTAAATCACTAAGCTGATATGATAGACGCTAAAAATAAAACATCTAATGTTTAATTTGCAACCACTCCAATAATAGGGCGTTATTTCCCATATTGAAGAAATCCGCACATTAACTTGTAGCGGATTTTTTAGTTTTAGTGATTAAACATTCTAGCCCTGCCATTCGGTGGGGCTTTTTTTATGTCTGGTGAAAAGTATGCCTCAGTATGGTTCTACCTCAGTAATTCCTTTATATACGTGTCATCAAGACGTGCAGATTATCTTTAGTGAAGTAATCAAAGGTTATGACTGTTCTATATTTTGTGGACATCGAATCGAATCTGAACAAAAGGAGGCTTTTGATAGTGGCTTGAGTAAGTTGAAGTTTCCATTGAGTAAGCACAACAATACACCATCAATGGCGGTTGATGCAGGGCCATACTTTAAAGAGCTTAAAAATACTGATTGGGCAGATGCTAAGGCTTTTGCGTTCTTTGCTGGTTAAGTAATGGCTATTGCAGATCGATTGCTTAAATCTGGTGTTATCACTCACAAATTACGATGGGGCGGTGATTGGGATGGTGACAAACGTACTAAAGACTAAACCTTTCATGACTTGCCACACTTTGAGTTAGTTGAGTTGACAACATGAGCATATTAAGTAAAAAAGTGAAGTGACCCCCAATAGTTGGACAGCCAATTACTGGGGGCTTTTTGTTGTCTAGAATGCAGATCATTAATGCCCATCTTGATAGAGAGGGCCAATGCCAATTAGGCATGACAGATTAACGCTGTTCAAACCTCTCTTCAAAATTCACAAAACTCCCCAATCAAACAACTCATGAACACCACTCATGTATCAATGAGATTAAATCAATTTTATTCATGTATTGAACCGCGTATAAATCATCCTAAGCTTTTAACTTTAAATAAAAAACACTGTGAAGACCGCTGAAAAGGAAATCAGAAGACTACCTTGAAGCCACAAACTCATTCAGGTTTTTGCAGATAATTGGATACCGGAACATCATGACTAAAGATTTTATATTTACGATCAAGAACATTCAGCTTAATGAAGACTATCACCCTTCAAACAACACGCGCATTACGACCAACTTTGCTAACTTGGCCAGAGGCGAGAGTCGTCAACAGAACTTACGCAACACGTTAAAGATGATCGACAACAGCTTTAATGCGCTGGCCTATTGGGATAACCCTAAAGGGGATCGTTACTCAGTTGAACTTGAAATTGTGTCTGTTGAAATGGATGTTGATGGCGGTGGCCAAACGTTCCCGTCGATTGAAATATTAAAAACTTATGTGGTTGATCATCAAACGAACGAGCGCATTGAAGGCATTGTCGGTAATAACTTCTCGTCTTATGTACGTGACTATGATTTTAGTGTTTTGCTGTCCGATCACAATAAAGGAAAAGCACAATTTAGCATTCCAGAAACCTTTGGTGACTTGCATGGCAAACTCTTTAAGTATTTCGTTAATTCAGATACTTATAAAGAAAATTTCAAAAAGCCACCTGTAATTTGCTTGAGTGTTTCAGATAACAAAACGTATCAACGCATAGAAAATCAACATCCGTTGTTAGGCTTTGAATATCAGCCTAATGAATCATCGTTAACGGAGCAATATTTCAAGAAAATGGGCTTACAGGTTCGCTACTTCATGCCGCCAAATAGTGTTGCGCCTTTGGCCTTCTTTTTCTTTGGTGATTTGCTTAATGATTACAGCAACCTTGAATTGATTAGCACCATTAGCACCATGGAAACATTTCAAAAGATTTATCGCCCTGAAATTTATAATGCCAATGCTGTTGCAGGAAATTGCTATCAACCGAATTTAAAAAACCAAGATCATTCATTAACGCAAATTGTTTATGATCGTGAAGAGCGCGGTGAATTGGCTAAAAAACAGGGTAAATTTACCCAAGAAAACTTCATTACACCTTATAAAACAGTACTTGAGCAGTGGTCTGCTAATTACGCACTTTAATTCATTCAAAGGTCATTAGCATTTATTATGAATACACATATTGAAAAAACACGCGTTACGGATGCGCCTGATACGGAAACTGTTGTTACGAGAACACTTTCTACGGGGCAGCTGTTACCGACATCAACGGCAGGCAGCTTGCCTAAGCCCTCGTGGCTTGCAGAGCCAGAAGCACTTTGGTCACCTTGGAAATTACAGGGGCAGGAATTAATAGACGGCAAGCACGACGCTTTGCGGGTGTCATTGCAAGAACAACAACGTGCAGGCATTGATATTGTGAGTGATGGCGAGCAAACGCGCCAACATTTCGTGACTACCTTTGTTGAGCACCTAACGGGTGTTGATTTTGAAAAGCGTAAAACCGTTAGAATTCGTAATCGCTATGATGCCAGCGTACCTACGGTGGTTGGCGCTGTTTCTCGCCCGAAATCTGTGTTTGTTGAAGACGCTAAACTTTTACGTCAGCAAACTGATAAGCCAATTAAATGGGCGCTGCCAGGCCCTATGACAATGATAGATACGCTTTATGATGACCATTATCATAGCCGTGAAAATCTGGCGTGGGAATTTGCGAAAATTCTTAATCAAGAAGCCAAAGAGTTAGAGGCCGCGGGTGTCGACATTATCCAATTTGATGAGCCTGCATTTAATGTGTTTTTTGATGAGGTTAACGAATGGGGCATTGCCTGTTTAGAACGCGCCATTGAAGGGCTAAAGTGTGAAACGGCTGTGCATATTTGCTATGGCTATGGCATTAAGGCCAATACAGATTGGAAAAAAACCTTAGGTAATGAATGGCGTCAATATGAACAAGCGTTCCCTAAGCTGCAAAAATCTAACATCGATATTATTTCGTTAGAGTGTCATAACTCTCAGGTTCCAATTGAACTGCTTGAGCTAATTCGCGGTAAAAAAGTAATGGTAGGTGCCATTGATGTGGCAACGGATGTTATAGAAACGCCGGAGGAAGTCGCTAATACGCTGCGCGAGGCACTGAAATATGTTGATGCCGACAAGCTTTATCCGTGTACCAACTGCGGCATGGCTCCGTTATCACGTGAAGTAGCCAGAGGGAAGTTAGAGGCGTTGAGTGCAGGCGCTGCAATTATCCGTAAAGAACTCGGCGCGGTTAGCTAGTCGATATATTTCTGAATGTATGGCAGAACATAAGAGGAGAGGGCAGCCTTTATTGGGTAATACCAATAAAGGCTGTTGTGACTGTTAAAACTGTAAATACTATTAATACTAAAGGAAAAATTGCGCCAACATTCGCAGGCCAGTAATTAGTAATACGCAGGCAAAGATTCTTTTGAGTTTTACCGCATCTAATTTTGCAGCTAATGAAGCGCCTATTGGTGCAAATAATACCGTTAGCGGCACAATACACATAAAGCCAATTAGATTAACCAAGCCAAATGTTCCCGCTGGTGCATCGGTTGGTGTGTTACCCAATGCGAGCATTGTTAGCGCACCCGGCAGAGAAATGATTAAGCCGATGGCGGCTGCTGTGCCAACAGCTTTGTGGGCAGGGTAGTTATATAGGGTAAGTAATGGCACCGAGATAGTGCCGCCGCCGATGCCGACCATTGAGCTGAAAAAACCAATGAATGCGCCCATTCCTCTTTGTCCTGCTCTATTAGGCAGTTGCTGATAACGCGCAGATTTACCGGTTCTAAATAACATATTTAGCGCCGATAAGAGGGCTATCACGCCAAACAGCATTGTAAGAATGGTACCGTCAACGCGAGTTACTAACCAACTTCCAGCCAATACCCCCATAAGAATAAATACAGCCCAGCGTTTGAGCAGGTCAAAATCTACATTACCTTTTTGGTGGTGAGAACGAATGGAGCTAATAGAGGTTGGCACTATGGTGGCGAGAGAAGTTGCTGTAGCGACTAACATCGCCGATTCGGGTGATACGCCAAAGCTTTGAAACAATATAAATAGCACAGGCACGATGACGATACCGCCGCCCACGCCAAGCAATCCCGCTAAAAGGCCTGCGAATATTCCTGTGGCAACCAATGCCAAAAAGGTTGAAATATTACTTGTTATAAATTCAATGATATTCATTAACTACTACTTCTGTTTATTAAAAACTGACAAAGCCCTAACTAACCATTTTAGAGGCGATTGCGGCGCGGTTTGTTCGATTATTTATTTTCAGTTAATTGTAAATAAATTGGGTTGATTGGCCAAATGAGAAAAATTCATCAATTAATGAATGTCGCTCATCATTAAAGGGGGGAATAGCAGTGAACAGAGGCGAACTTTGCGTAAAGTCGACTATAGAGGTTTTGGTTTAGCGTAGAAATAACCTTGAACGTGTGGACAAGCTAAAGAACGGAGCAACGTTGCAACTTCATCTGTTTCAACACCCTCTGCAATGACATTTAGCCCCAGAGCCTTACCCAAAGCGATAATCGCAGTGCAAAGAGCAAGATCTTCGCTGTGTTGTAAGATATTTTGGATAATAGATTTATCTATTTTTATAGAATCCATCGGGAATGCGCGTAAATATGAAATAGAGGAGTGCCCGATGCCAAAGTCATCGACTGAGAATTTAAAACCTTTGTCAGATAATACGACTAATCGACTGATTGTTTTGGGAGTCATAGCTAAAGGTTTGCGCTCGGTTAATTCAAAGGTTATTTTTTTCGCCAAATCAGGTGTTTCATTCACGTATTTTTCGACGAGTTTGGGAAAGTCATTTGAGTTAAATTGATTTGCTGATACATTGATAGATAGATGTCGATCATTTATACCCTGTTTAGACCATTGATTTAATTGTAAGCAAGACTGTTTAAAAACCCAATCACCTATTTTTAGGATTAAGTTACTCTCTTCCGCTATCTTAATAAACTCTTCAGTATCTCGAAAATTATCGGCAGCGTCTGGCCATCTCAGTAGTGCCTCATAGGCGACAACGTCTCCTGTGCCTAATGCCACAATAGGCTGATAGTGCAATAACAGTTCGTTGTTTTCTATTGCACTGTTTAACTCTACTTCCAATTGGTGTTTTAGTATCGCCTCTTGGTGTAACTGTTGATTGTAAAAACTATAATTATTACGGCCTAGTGATTTAGCTTGATACATCGCTCTGTCACTATTATCAATGAGCTCATTTGCTACGTGCGCATCAGTAGGGAAAATGGCGATGCCAGCACTGGTTGTTACTGAAACTGGTTTACTATCAATTTGAATCGGCTTTTGAAAGATCACCATGATTTTTTCCACTAATTTAACAAAATCAGTATCATTTTTGACGTCTCTTAATAATAAAGAGAATTCATCACCGCCGAGTCTTGCAACGACATCTGAGCTTCGAGTCGAGTGTTTTAATCGTCGTGCTATTTTGGTCAACAGCTGATCGCCAGCAGGATGGCCGTAGTTATCATTAATGAATTTAAAATTATCTAAATCTAAGGTGACTAACGCAAATTTCTGTCCAGTGCGTTCGCTGTGTTGAATCGACTTTATGAGTAACTCATTAAAAAGGCTGCGATTATACAATCCGGTTAAGCTATCAAAATGAGCCAATTTTGCCAATTTTGCTTCAAGATCTTTACTCTTTAACGAATAGCGAAATGTTCTTTCGAGCAGATGGGGCGTTAATTGACTTTTTATTAAGTAATCATCAGCCCCTCTGTCCATAGCGTCAAGATCGGTTTGATAATCATCTACACCTGACAACATTATAATTGGTGGGGCAGTTTCATATTTTTGCTTGATATCGACGATTAACTCTAAGCCTAATTCCGCACCCAAACGATTATCCAAGAAATAACAGTCAAAATCCTCATTAGCTATTTTATCTTGAGCCGATTTAAAGTCTTCGGCCCAGCAGATATATTCAACCTCACCGATGGCCTCTTCTAATAGCTCTTGTAGTAAGACGTAATCGTCTTCATCGTCTTCAACAATAAGAATTTTAAATTTTGAATATTTACTCATATCAAATCTTAAGTTTGGGTTGTTATTTGGGTGGTAACGACACTAAATGGAACCAATAATCAGTAACAGATCTGATCATTTCCACTAAGCTATCGAATGAAACGGGCTTCATGATAAAAGAATTTACTCCCATATCATAAGTACGTGCAATATCGGCCTCCGCTTTTGAAGTGGTCAAAATGATGATAGGAATAGAACGAAATTTATCGTGTTGTTTAAGTTTACTTAATACTTCTCTGCCATCCATCACTGGCATATTTAAATCTAGCAAAATGAGCCCGGGTAGCGGCTGATCAATTAGATGGCTATATTTGTCTTCGCGATTTAAGTACTGTAATAACTCTTTGCCATTAGTCGTGAAATCAATAGGGTTACCGAGTCGTGCTTCTTCTAAAGCGTCACTCACTAACAATTGGTCATCAGGATCATCGTCACACATATGTATTCTTATCTGGGTTAACGCTTCACTCATAAATTTTCCTCAACATTATCTGGTTCGACTATTTCAAGTAGTACGATAAAGCATGTGCCTATATCTAATTGCGACTCTACCGTTATCATACCGTTATGTTTTTCTACTATTTTCTTACAGATTGCCAGCCCTATGCCTGTGCCTTGATATTGACTACGGCCATGTAATCGCTGAAATACTTCAAATATTTTATCTGCATATTGCTGCTCAAAACCGATACCGTTGTCTTGGACGTTTATTTGCCAGTAACTTTTATTATTCTTGGATATTTGCTGAGAGCTGACGGTGATAACTGGTGTTTGGTCTGCTTTGGAGAACTTAAGCGCGTTTGATAGTAAGTTTAAAAATACTTGATACAGTTTGTTGCTTTCTCCCAATATAATCGGGAGTTCTTCGATATGTATTTGCGCAGATTTTTCATTAATGCTGATGTGTAAATCATCCAGCACATTATTTAGTACTGTATTAAGGTTTGTTTTTTTGAGAATGTAATCGTCACTACCCACTCTAGAAAACTTCAATAGATCATCGATTAAACTTCGCATTCTTGTTGATGAATTCTGCATTCGTTCAATATAATCAATGGCTTTTACGTCATCAATAATTGCAACGCGTTTATGTAACCGATCACCAAATGCTTGAATTTTTCGTAGCGGCTCCTGCAGGTCATGTGAAGCGATATAAGCAAATTTTTCTAACTCTGCATTGGATTGGGTCAAACTATAAATTGAGCGATCTAGCTCAAATGCCTTTACGTTTAATCGATCATGGGCAACGACCAGCTGTTCATGCTGCTTTATTTGTTTTTTATACGTTTCTATATAATCTAGAACTAGCCCGACCAAGGGAATAACATAAGCTATTATTTTTAAGAAATGAGCAATATTAAAGTCACTATCAAATAGTCTCTGAGAACCAAAAGCCATATGAAATTCCACGGCAATATCTGGCAAGGCACTTAATAACAATGCAGTAGCAAAAATACTAGGGTGGCGCTTAGCAAACAACGGGTAAATCACTAAACCGGCAAACAAAAACAATACCAATGGAATAATGTCATATGGTCGTCGAATGATGGAATCTGGAAATTGAGTTTGGGGTAGTTCATTGCTTGTTGCTGCAAAATAAATCAATAGATAACCTATTGAAGCAAATATCAGACTGGCGACGATAATGAACTTCAACCCATTTTTAGGATTTATTGTTTTACCCGACAAAAATATTCCGACACCAGCAATCATAATAACGGCATTAAAAACCCGTGATAACGCCCACGTAAAAGGAATGAGGTCTTTGTTTTCTGCAACAGCACTTATTAATCTTGTTGCGGCCAATGTATGGAAGGCGTCCATAGCACCGGCACAAAACAATGCGACGCCAATGACGGGGGTTGTAATATCATGAGTGATTGAATAATGGCAAAAAGCTAATAAAACAACAAAAATTGCGGCACTAAAGGCGGTCCATTCAAGTAGTGCATGGGTAAAACCACCTGATAATTTATAGAACATATCATCAGTTGTAACCTGAGACATGGAAGGGGTAGTGACGGTCAAATGGAGGCTATTACCAAAATCTGCGCCCAACAATTGTAAAATAAACGGAAGGACACAAATGATAATGACAGCAGCGACAATAGAGGTGGGTAACCTATAGTTGTCTTCAATGTAAAAAAATTTAACCATGGCAAATTTCTTTTAAATAATTGACTGATTAATATACAGTACAATGATTAGTCACTAGTTTAAATACTTAAATATGTATTTAAACTCTAGGGCTAGTTCATTCTGCTTTATTGTAAAAGTAATTAAGTTCTGAAATGGTCATGCATTAGTGTCATATTCATTAAACGTTTAATGCTAGCGATTCCTACAACTATATGATGAGGAATCGCGCTTAATATTTTACTTTTTATTATCTCCATGGTCGTTGTTATGACTAACATCTGTAAAGCCACGGCCTGGGCAAAAAGTGTAGTTATTGTCACTGTTTCTGCCTTGTCTACCTTCGGGCAGTTCAATTATCCATCTAAAAGTTAGGCAATGGTTAGGTCCGTCAAGCTCTAAGATCTCTATGCTTGTTGGCCTATGTGAAGCATAACGGCGCACTTCACCTTGTTTCCAGTAACCCAGTGGAAACTTACTGCCTAATCCATTGTAGGTTCTGCTGCCCCAGCGTTTACGCTTGTCAAAAATTCTCACCAGCCCATCTTTTGAATTGTTGATTGTGAAATGAGATTCAATGTCTCCCATGCGCCTAGTGCTAAATGTTCTTTTATAATAAGAAACTTGATTGCCCGCCCATTTGATTTTGGTGTCATGACTTTGTGTTTTGAAGGGCCCTGTTACGAAAGTTTTGACGCATGAATTAGGCCTGTTATCAAGAGTGGGGCAGGCAGTAGTCGTAGCCTCTTTTAGTGTTAATTCATGTGCACCATCCCATTGACCGCCGGTGAAAAGTTCAACAGGGATGAATCGTTTTTTTGTGGCGTTATCATAAGCGCTATTCCAAGCCAGCTTTTCTTTTGGCGTTAAATTGGCCGTTTCACCAGCCCATAACGAACTACAAAAAGGCAGCAGGATGCAACTTATGGACACTAAGGCTAGGTTTAAAGGGGACTTTGTTTTAAGTATTCTCATTAATTTATCTTCGTCATTTTTGGTAAAGGGATATTGCCTTTAATGTGACAAAGGTGCTTAAAATTTTGTTAAAACATTTCTAAAAGTTTTTTGAATTCAATAAAAACAATGAGTTAGAAAAGTTCGGAATGTCATTATATCTGTTAGAATACGGCAAGTTTTCGCAGTGGATTATATTTTTGGATTACAACAAGGCCTTCATGGTCGGGCAGTGGAAGGTGAAGCCCGCGCTTAATAAGATTTCATGCTCCGATAATGAAATTATTCTTGTGCCTAAGGTGATGGCCATATTACTTGCTTTGGTAAACGGCGAGGGTGAGCCGCTCAGTCTGGCAACGCTGATGGCAATCGTTTGGCAGCAACAAGTGGTTAGTGATAGTTCTGTCTATCAGGCCATTGCACAGCTGCGTAAAGCATTAGGCGATACGGCGTCGGAGCCGACATATATTCAGCGAGTCTCGGGCAAGGGTTATCTCCTTATTGCACCAGTGAACGCATTACCCATCCCAAAAATTAACACACAAAAAACTACTGATACACAAAAGCCTGATGCTCAAAACGTTTTGCAAGTCACTGCCAGTGAGTCAACAAAACATGGGTTAACCAATTGGCGCGTTTGGCTTGCTACAGTTTTTGCGGTGATTATAATTAGTATGCTGCTTGTTATTAAGCCATGGCAAGAAACAGTGCAGCCCACAAATCCGCTGAGCATAACTCAGATAAGCTCTATTTCTTTGCAGCGTTTGAGCACTGAAAATCTTGGTCAGACCGTAAAACTTGATGCGTTAAACGATGTATTGCTTACTCAGTTAATGCAAATTAAACAGATGCGTGTCGTGTCCTTACACCAAAATAGCGCATCGCCTAATACCCAAGCCGTTATAAAGGGCACGATAGATAAACAAGACAACAACATTCGGGTATTTTTACAAATAGTGCAAGTGGACAACCAAGAAGTGATTTGGGCTAAGGTTTTTAACGGTCAAGTCGATGATTTATTTACCCTGCAAGACACGATAGTAGACACCTTGTTAGTGCTGTTTAAACGGCAACAAACGTTAAACGCTTTTAAATCGGTTGCTATTGATAATCGTAGTTTCGATCAATATTTGCTGGCCCGTCATTTATGGCAGCAGCGCAGTGGTTCTGCACTTCATCGGGCAAAATCGATTTATGAAGAGATGCAGCATAAGCAAAAATTATTTCCATTAGCCGCGGTTGGTCTTTGTGATACCTATCATTATTTACATATATATTCTGATTGGTCTCTTAAAAAAGCACTGAATGCGTGTCGTCCGCTGTTGGAACAGGCGCTTTCGCAGCAACCTGATCTTGGTCAGGCCATAGCGGCGCAGGCGATGTTGCTAAGTAGTCAGGGTAAAAAGATTGAAGCAGAAATATTGTTTAAAAAAGCCATAAAACTAGCGCCAAATTATCCTTTCGCTTATATGTGGTACGCCGAGATGAACCGCTGGATGGGTGAATATAAACAAAGCCTAACCATGACTCAAACGGCTTATGCATTGGCCCCTATGTCGCCAATGATTAATAGAAGTTTGGCGTATGCCTATCTTAATAGCGGCGATAAAAAACAAGCTAGGTTCTACTATCGCCGGGCGCTTGATTTACAATTTGATTATACAAATAGGGCCGTTGAGGAACTCAACTTCCTGCCTATTACTATCGATCGTGCACGTGCGTTTTTGACATGGGCAAAGGCGCACCCCCGGGTAATGCGTAAACGTCGCTCTTATCAATTGACTCAGGCGCAGGTAGAACTAGCCTTAGGCAACTCTTTGGCGGTTGCTGAGACATTATCGAAGTTGCAAGATAAACGGGTCAATCCATCCTTTAAGTTGTTTATTCAAACCTCCCTTGCTGCGTCTCAAGGGCGTTATGAGGATGTTATTGGCTTTATCAAGCAACGTATCGATATGCATCATGACAACGGGCGATATGCCGGAGCTTACTTATTGGCACTTGAGCTAATGGGTGATGATGAGCAAGCTTATGAGGTATTTTTACGGCTACTGCCTGAACTTGCGCATCAGCTTCGGAGCCAACAGGCCAGTGCTGAAATTGTGATAAGCGCTGAAAATCGTAATTTGCTCGCCTTTTTTGTTCAGTTGCAGGCCAGGCGCGGAAAAATGGATTTAGTTCGCGACTTGTCTCAGCAACTCGATGATAATTTTGCTCAGCGGGGTAATCCACAAAACATCTATTATGCACGCTGGTTGTTGTTTAGAGGAGAGAAAGAAAAAGCCAAAAGCATGATTATGGGGATGATGAATAACGGTTGGTTGCCCGATTACAATGCTTATTTGTACCCGGAAGCCATTATGAAGCAATTGTTTATAGACCTTGAGCTTGGCGATAAGACGTATCAAGATTTACTTAATAGGAATCGTGCTCAGGTAGTGGCTGATTTTGACTAAGAAAAGAAAAGCCGCTAATCGATACTAGCGGCTTTCATGTTTTTGCCTTGACTAAAGCAAGCGTTTGTCAGAAGTTTATGGGCAACTAACACCCACAACATTAAATGCCGCTGTTACATCGGCTGCTGAATGGCCTAGGTCTGTCGCAGCTGTTTCTACGCCACATGCGCCGCTATTAAAGGTTGACGTTGCTGTCCAATAGAGTTGATTAGCCCTTGTCATTACTTCAAAGGCGCTGCGCGTAGTCCACCCGCTGGTGGTTGCTAATTCATGAAAAGCTTTATTATATACGCCAGAGCTGTAATGAACGTCCATTCCGGTTGTATAGTCAGACGCGTGGGCGATGGATCGGCCATCTTCAACAGGATTGTCCATGTATCGCAAAGCGCCTGAGCCTTTAACGATGTCATAACCAATAGCCCAGTCGTTGCTGCCTCGCATATAAAATTCAGCGGCTTCACCGGCCATGTCTGAGTATGCTTCATTCATGCCACCAGACTGTTCTGAATATTGCAGACCAGAGTTCTGCTCTGTAAATCCGTGGCTTACTTCATGGGCAGTAACATCAAGACTAACTAATGGATGGAAATAACTCGCGCCATCACCAAAGGTCATTGATTGGCCATTCCAAAAAGCATTTTCGTAATTACGACCATAATGTACCCGCATCACTAGTTTTTGGTTGATTGGGGCTGCGTTAAACCAGTCATCAAACATATTGAAAACAACGGTGCCATAAAACTGGGCATCATTAATTGGCGAATCTGCGCCATTGATGCTTTTGTAGGTGTTTTCTGGACAGGTGTAGTTAAAGGTTGAGCCCCGACGTGTTTTTCCGTTCATATTAACAGTGGTTACTTTGTCACTATCCATGGTGCAATTTGTACCATCTGACATCACATTAAACCCAGGGAAATCAGTTCCATAATGATAGAAACCCATCTTTGCATTACCACCAGGGCCAGTGCCTATGGCTGGTGTAGATGTTGAGCCACCACCACCACCTCCACCGCCTCCGGGTTTTCCTCTTCCGCCCTTAGCGTGGTTAATGCCTTCCCACGTTGAGATTATTTCGCCAGTAGCGGCATTGATAAAGGCCATTGGCCTGCTGGGAGCACCATCACTATCTAATAAATATTCTACGCGGTAGGCGAGTAAAGGTTTACCAGTGTCATGTTGATATACAAATAGCTGAGTTTTGATGTTTTTTATATGCTGGTGGCCGCGGGATTTCTTGAGTTTTGCTAACGCTTTACCTGTTGAAATGATGGGTGAAACGGAGCTCAGTTGATTTTCAATATCACGCATTAACGTGCCATGCATTTGCGTGTTTTTCCCGTTCATATCTTGCTTTATAACAATCTGCTGGCCGTAAACAGGAACGCCTTTAAAATGCATCGATTGTTTGATGGCGTTGTGACCATTAGTCAGTCGCATTGATCGCCCAGACTTGAACACGTAATTCGTGTTTAATCCTAGGGTGTTGTTGATGGATTTACCGTGCATTTTTCGATTGGCGTTGACATGTTCCGCAGCAAGTAGGGCACTGGTTGAACTTATTGCGACCAATGTCGCTATGGCAATTTTGGTTAGCTTTAACATCTCGAAGTAACTCCCACACATAAAAACCACTGCGTTTTACAAATCAAATGATTAAGCGCAGCGATATAACTTAGACGTGCAGTTTATTGGGCATCAAGTTGATCTATTAGCCCTGTTTACGAGGATTATTGAGCCGTTTTCAACTATAGGAATAAACCTTATATATTATCTTATGCCTATCAAATTGCATTGTCTATAAAATAGGCTGCTTCGTCTTGGTGAAAGCCTGCAATTGGAATTGTAATGCCCCCTAACTTGTTACTGCCGGGGCAAGGTTATATACTAGTTTTAGTTCCTCAAAAAGTGGAGAGTAAATCATGAGAAGTCAATCAACTGAAACAATCTAGATTTATGTAATAAATTCTAAATCCCTTGCTAATTACATTAGCGAGGGATTTTTTGTTTTAGGCTTATTAATACCAATTCCATTTAGTAACTGATCACTTGTGGTGGTAATGGCGCATCGAAATCATCAATGCCATATTCTGCTGAAAGCTGTGGACACGCAAGTTTTTGAATGTTATTTACCTTCATAACCTGTGTGGTTGGGTCTATTAATTTTCCTTCCATTTCTATCATGTTTTCAATGCCTGGCGGCGTATAAAAAATTATCATTTTGACTAGGGTTTCAGACTCATTACGAAATGCGCGTTTACTGCCTGGCGGACACATTACAAAAGTACCTGTTGTTGCGACAGTTCGCTTTTCTCCATCGTAAAAGGCCATTTCACCTTCTGTTATCAAAAAAGATTCATCTTCTCGGTGATGTACATGATAGGGGCCGCCTTCGCCGGGGTTTACGAATGCTTCCATTACTGAAAATCGGCCCTGTGTTTGTTCACCTGTCATGATAATACGATAAACATTACCCATAGACTCAATGTGCGGTCCAGTAGTGGGCTCGCGAACTTTTATTTGTGTGTTGATGTTATTCATTTTTTTTCCTTTTATTTAAATACTGCTATTAGCGTGGCACAAATATATAATCCTAGGCCAAAAACAAGGTGCGTTAGCATGCTGCGAAATCTTGCGACATAAGGTTTAGGTGTTTTGACAGCGGCGATACCCAGCCCCATACCGGGCTGCATAATGAAAAATGGGAATGAAACGGTTAATAGACCAAAAGTTATCGCAGGTATCATGGTTGGTGCGCTTAGCCATTCATTTCCTATGATAATAATCAGTACGGCTGCAAACACTACGCCGATTAGATAATGCGCTACCCACCCAATAATCAGCTCACTTTTGAAGGTTTTAGCCGTATTTATATTATTGTGACGAAACGTGCCTTGGCTGAAGTGGAGTAACCAGCGACCTACTAAGGCGTAGTTGAGCGGTGTAATACCCAAAAGTCGTTGCAGCAATATTGCCCAAATATCCATTGTTATTGTTGCGCCAATACCTATTAAGGCACTGTGTGTAAAAAGGTCTAAAAACGTTAAGCTCATCTATGTTCTCCAGATTTTCTGTTATTTAATACGTAACAATGACCATCGCTAACAAGATGATTTTCTTGCTGTTGTTATGTCACTTTGGTTATGATGCCACTTCAAGTTGACTTGAAGTCAAGAGGTAAGAATGAAAGTAAAAGTGAAAGAAAAAACATTGGATATTGGGAGCGTGGTAAAGCAGTCTGGATTACCCGCTTCGACCCTGCGCTATTATGAAGAAAAAGGTCTGATTGAATCAGTGGGGCGTAATGGGTTAAGGCGTACATTTGATGAGGGTGTGTTAAAGCAGCTATCACTAATTTCGTTAGGTCGCTTGGCAGGTTTTTCCCTCGAAGAAATTGGCGGTATGTTTTCTAAAGGTGACACTTTACAAGTAGACCGAGAGCAAATACTGAAAAAGTCACAAGATTTAGATCAAACAATACGTCAATTAGCCGCTGTACGAGATGGGCTTCGCCATGTGGCCACGTGCCCCGAATCAAGTCATTTACATTGCCCAAAATTTAATAAAATGATGTTAGCGGCCAATCGACAAGTTAGACTCAATAATAAAAAAGATCACTAAGGGAAGACAATGAATTGTTATGTATCACTACAATATTGTTGATAAAGAAAGAATCGAACTTTTAGGTCCGTTATCAATGCCTATCGTTCAAAAGTATGGTGGCGAATTAGTCATTGCCCATGGTGTGAAATGTCTTGAAGGGCTCCTCGCCATATCGTCATATGGTTGTTTATAAATTTAATAACGAAGAGCAGGCCAGAAGATTTTATGAATCAGAAGAAAGCCAAGCATTATCAAAATTAAGAAATGAAGTAACAGAAGGTTTTGTTGTGATCATGCCGCAATACGATGCACTTTAAATAAAAATAGGTGAACTAAATAAAAGGTAATGTAGGTAAATCAATTACCTACATTACTCTTGAATATTAACCACGTACGAATTGCAGACTTTCCATACATTGCTGAGCATTTTTTACAATTTTTGTGCTTTGAATTTTATTGATTTTATAATGTGCAGTGTTGCTACTCTGGGCATCACGCGACTGTTTTTTGTGGACAGAGTTTGCACTTGAAGGTTTTGCTATTGTCTGTTGGTAACCGACGGCACTGATCATTAGCGCATTCGATTTTTTCATGGCTTCTTTATAACGACATTGTTTTAACGCTGTGCTCAATTGTGAATCAGAATAAGCTGATGCATCATTTTTAACCCATGAACTCTGCGTGCCGCAACCAGCCAAAACCAATAAAGCGGATAACCCTATAATTTTATGCATTTGAATTCTCCTTTTTAATTCGATAATTTACAAAATAATTAGATTAAATATCATCCAAAGCCACGTTAACATGCTTGGGACGGAAATTAAATTTTAAAAAGTTGTGACTATTTTCATTGCCGTGCGAATCATTAGGTAATCAGTTTATTTTTACCTAATTTCGGAGTTTAAATGTTTGCTAATAAAAAACCACTTAAAATAATATCACTAGCTGTCGCGTCACTCGTTATCATTTATTTTGGATTAATTACGTTTTTAATCACTTTAGATGAACCAAAATTTGAGTCTCAAGCGGCGCAAGAAATGACGCCGCAGCAAATCGATGATCTTGGCTTTGAGCAACGCTACAAAAATAACCCTGCAACGTTTATTATGCGTGATGACGCAACCCTGACAGCGCAACATTTTGAAAAGGACAGTGACCTGACAATTGTTGTGTTACATGGCATTTTATCGAGCAGTTACATGAATAATCGATTTGCAGGTTTGATGGGCTTGTCAGCCAATGCCCAGGTGTATTCATTGGATCTTCGCGGTCATGGCGCGTCGAGTGGTTCACCTGGTGATGTTAGCTATATTGGACAATATGTTGATGATGTAGCAGACGTTGTCGCTAGTATTAAAAAAGACAAACCAACGGGTAAAATTATTATTGCAGGCCATTCAATGGGCGGTGGTATAGCCTTGCGATATGCGCTGAAACAAGAGGTACCTGACATCGACGGTTATTTACTTTTTGCTCCACAACTGGGCGAAGATTCTCCAACGAATATTTCGATGGGGAAAGCGAAAGAGCAAGGGCAGTCTTTTATGGCGATACATCTTGCGCGCGTTATTGGTTTGGCGCTGCTAAATTCACAAGGCATAAACCAGTGGAATGATTTGCCTGTATTATTCTTCAACTTGCCTGCGCAAATGCCGGTAACACAATACACATTTAGAAGCAGTGCTAGCATGTCTCCTAGAGATTATAAGAGCGCGTTACGTTCAGTTGATAAGCCTTTGTTAGTGCTTGTTGGTGAAAATGATGAAGCGTTTAATGCAGCCGTTTACGATAAGCAAATAACAACGTATAGCGATGGTGAGTTTCACTTAATAAAGGGACAAACTCACAATGGGGTTCGACACGACTCGTCAGCGATGAACCATGTTAAAAAGTGGATAATGGCTAACGGTTTATCTAAGGAAATTAAATGAGCAGTGATAAAGAAACCCATTTTGCTCAATTGATGAAGCAGCACAAAGGCATTATTTACAAAGTAGTGAATTCATATTGCCAACATCAAGACGACCGGCAGGATCTAGCGCAAGAAATTTTAACAACCATGTGGCTAGCTTTTGATAAGTATGACAGTGAATTTAAATTTTCAACATGGATGTATCGTATCGCTTTAAATGTTGCTATTTCTTATTACCGAAAAGATAGCAGGCGCGAAGACAAAGCCAATAATGATGGTGACTTATTGTTAGATATGGCTGAGCTGTCTCAAGAAGATAACAGCGCAGAAATTAAGCAATTATATTACTTTATCAGCCAGCTCGATAAGTTAAACAAGGCCATTATGATCTTATATTTAGAAAGTGAACCCTATGACAGTATCGCGAGTAGTTTGGGCATTAGTAAAACAAACGTAGCCACAAGAATTGGCCGAATTAAAGAAAAATTAACCCATCAATTTCAAGAAAAGGCGTCTTAATATGAACATCGATGACTTAAAAAACACCTGGAATAATCAAAGTACGATAGATACATCAATAGACATCAATCAACCGTTGTTGGCGACTATCGAAGTTAATCAACAAATGCGTAAACTTGAATCAATGAAATGGCGCCGAATTGTTGAGAGCGTTGTATTTTTTATGATTATTGTTGCGTTATGGCAATATATTGTTGATGACTTTACTATGTCTGCACCTGTTATTTCGGCCTGTATATTAAATGTATTTGCTATCATCGGCTTGGCGGGGAACATCGGGCAAATAGCATTAATATCTAAAGTTGATTACGCCGCACCAGTAAAGACGCTGCAACAGAATATGTTTGAAATTTGTTCACACAATTTGCAAATAACACGGTTGGTATTGCTGTCGGTGCCATTTTATATGACCTATATGTTTTTAGGGTTTGACGTTTTATTTAGTGTCGATTTGTATCAATTTTTGAGTGATGAAATGGTGATGTTCTATGCAGTTTCTTCGGCGGCTATGTTGGCAGGCACAGTGTGGTTTGTTTCAAAGTTGTCTTACAAAAACATAACCACACCTTGGGTAAAATGGACCGTTGCTCACATTGTTGGTGAACCGTTATTAGAAATGGCTGAATTTTTAAATAATGCAGAAACCGCATAACCTTGGAAATTAAGTTTTAGAAATCAACAGAAATTAAGGATAGTTCTATGTTTAGTCATGTCATGTTAGGAACAAATAACATTGAAGAATCAAAGAAGTTTTATGATTCGATAATGAAGGTGCTGGGGAGAGGTGAAGGTGTTATTGATCATAAAGGACGATGCATGTATATAAGCCAATCAGGTGTATTAGGGTTGACTAAACCTATTAATGGAGAAAGTGCTAATCATGGCAATGGCATGACAATAGGTTTTAATGTTGCTAATCCAGAACTTGTGGATGCGTGGCATGAAGCAGGTATTAATAATGGCGGTTCGCCTTGTGAAGAGCCTCCTGGTCTCCGAAGCTCTGGCACAAGATCGCTGTATTTGGCCTATTTGCGAGACCCTTCTGGCCATAAAATTTGTGCTACTCATTTTGTTGCTAATTAATTGATAATAGGTAATTTACAATAATTTCAGAGTCATATATGTGTATTAATTAACCTAGGTTATGTCTGATAATTTTGCAATAGGATTTTTATAAACTAAGCTTAAAGGACTATAATTTATAGGAGTACTCTTATGGATAACACACTTTTCGAACGCTTAGGTTGCGAGCAAGGGATCCGCAAAATATCAAACGATGTAGTTGATTTACATGCACAAAACCCTACTATATCTGCTAGGTTTGCATCGAGTGATTTGGCAATACTCAAAGATACCGTTAGTAAGTTTTTTATCTCAGGAAGTGGCGGGCCTCAGATATATGACGGCAAAGATATGCGAACAGCCCATCAACACATGAATATTAGTGATAATGAATATATGGCGGCTGTTGATGACGTAATGGCGGCATTAACAATGAGTGATATCGGCGATAGAGAAAAAGGTGAAATTTTATACATTTTTTACTCCCTGCGCCCCGAAGTAGTAAGAGTTTAAGTTTGTCTCCTTTCCTCCTTTACAGGACAGGCATGAAAGTATAGTTGATTGACGTTCAATTTCTGAGCGTTAATCTAATTCCCTGCTATTACTTATTATCACGTGAGCAATTGTTGCGTGCACCGCGGTTATTTATGTGGAGCTGCGCATAAGTAATGTAATGTGAGCTAAAATATTTTAGCCTGTCGCAATTATAACTCCTTGGGTTTTTCTTGTTCTTCGTTTATTCTAGCCGCTAAAATAGCCTATTGTAGGCTTTAGTAATCATAAGGACTCATGATGAAATATATTAATATTCTGATAATAGCCGTTTCTGTGGCGCACTTTAATCAAACGTTCGCCGCTGAAAATACTTCAAAAGAACTCAAGTTGCAGATCAATGAAATGGTCAATGCTTTGACGTCAGATAGACCAAATGATAATCAAGTTTTCTTAGAAAAATATGCCGTAGATTCTCAGTTATCATCAGAGCTTAATTTCAGTGAAATGAATGAATTAGTGTTGAGTTTTACTGAACATAAAAAAGGAATATTACGGGATACTTTAAGTAAGGCCAAGAATAGAGAACCAACGATTAAAGAAGACAAACTCACCTATGATTTTAATGGGCTGGGGTTAAGTTTTAAATACTCTAAACAGACGAAACGGTTTCATTTAGTGAATTAGCTTTTTCAACATCAGTTTAATAATATATTGTATACATAGTATTTTATGGATAGATTAGTCATCTATTTACTGTCTACAAGCTAATTATGTGAACAATTGATCCTTGCTTGTAGAATCTTGTCATATTTTTTATTGAGTTTAGGAATGATTATGAAGTATAAAAACAACATTGAGCCTGCTGATTGTGTTGGCATGGACGATATCCGCGTTGAAATTGACAATATGGATCGAGATATTGTTGCAATTTTGGGTAAGCGTTTTCAATATGTAAAAGCCGCGGCAAAGTTTAAAACCTCTGAAACATCTGTACGAGCTCCTGAACGTTTTAAAGCTATGCTAGAACAGCGCAGAGAATGGGCCACATGTGAGGGTTTGAGCCCCGATGCGATCGAGAAAATGTATCGCGATTTAGTTAATCACTTTATCAATGAAGAAATGTCAAAGTGGCATTCTGAATCAAATAAGTGATAGAGCAATCCTAAATATGGCAGTTTTTGATGTTGCATAGTTTCAAATAGGCGGAATCCGAAAAACATTCAACCAACGACATTCATGCAAGCCCTCACTAATCCCATAATTAATTGAAATCAAGACAGAACTCCATTATTGTCTTATACCAATATTTTAAGTCGAATGTAGACCTTTTGGCCGTTAGGAATAAATTATGGATGATAATGAAGTAGAAAAAGGAATTCGTGGCTGGTTAATTTTAGTGGCTATCGGGGTGGTGTTAGGGCCCATTAGATTACTCGTGACAGCAATCCCCGTGTTTCAGCCAATCTTTACCGACGATACGTGGGAAGTTCTTACTACCGTTGGCTCAGAAGTTTACAATCCATTGTGGGCACCGCTGTTAATTGGTGAGATCACTTACAATGTAGCCATTTTTTTAGCCTCGTTATATCTCGCATTTTTATTCTTTACTAAGCATTATCGTTTTCCGGTGGTTTATATCTCTATCGTGGTCGTTTCTCTAGTATTCATTGTGTTAGATGCGTGGTTCATTCAGTTTATAGTGCCCAATGAGCCAATGTTCGACCCTGTGACGCTAAAAGAATTCTTGAGGGTATTAATAGCAGGCATCATTTGGGTTCCCTATATGCTGTTATCTAAACGTGTTAAGGCAACCTTTGTTGAGAAAAAGCCTAGTGGAGAAGAACCGCAGCAAGCGCAATGCGCATAAAGCTATGATTAGTCAAAATTAAAAAGAGAATTTATGAATATCAGCTTTAGAGAAGCAACCATTAATGACGCCGAAACTATTGGCTCGTTCGTTGTGGCGCTAACCCATGAAATATGTGAATTAACCCAGACGGCGCATTTTGATATTGATCTCAACAGCACAATCGCCCGTTGCCATGACTTAATGCGTGATGGGCATTACCTTTCCATTATAGGGATGTGTGACGATAAACCTGTTGCTGTAGTGACGATGACATTAACCTATGCATTATATGCAGGGGGTAAAATTGGTTTGATTCAAGAATTTTATATTGATCCTCAGCATAGAGCGTCGGGTATTGGCTCACTATTGATTGAACAAGTGCAAGCTTATGGTAAACGCCATCAATGGGCCTGTATTGAGTTATGTACGCCGCCATTACCGGCATTTGAGAGAACACTTAAGTTTTACCAAAAGAATGGATTAGTACCTGTGGGTGGTCGTAAAATGAGGCAGAACTTAGCGTAATCATCGGCTATTCTCTTATAGGAGTAAATAAATGACACCCGGCATAAATACACTTAAGAAGCATAAAGTGTCACACAAAATACATGAGTATGTGCATGAGCCGTCTAATGATTCATACGGGGTGGAGGCCGCGAATAAATTGGCGCTAACACCCGAACAAGTTTTTAAGACACTGGTGGTTTCTCTCGATACTAAAGAGCTTGTGGTGGGTGTTATCCCGGTGTCAGCAAAGCTCAGTATGAAGCACATTGCTAAGGCTGTAGGCGCCAAGAAAGCCGTTATGGCTGATCCCTTAGTAGTTGAACGCTCAACAGGTTATATACTCGGCGGCGTGAGTCCATTAGGGCAAAAAAAGCGGCTTAAAACGGTTATTGATGCATCAGCTAGTAATTACTCTACGATTTATATTAGTGCTGGTCGCAGAGGGTTAGAAATAGAATTAAGCCCCAGTGATTTAACAACACTCACCCGAGGTATTGTCGCAAATCTATGTCAGTGAAGTGCCACTCTCGTAGCATCAATAGGGTAAAGAGAGTTCTCCGTCAAAAGTAAATTTTCGTTGCTGGAGCGTTACTGGATCAATAAACTGCAACGTTTTAGCCAATAACTGCAGTGGAGATTGGTAGTTATCTGCTGATAATGGCTCTAAGGTTGGGTAATATTTATCATGTAAAATTGGCCAGCCTAAACTCTCCATATGAACACGTAGTTGATGTGTTTTACCTGTAACAGGGTTTAGTTCAAACAAGGCATGTTGATTTGACTGCTCTACGCACTTAATCAATGAGTGACTGTTGAACGGGCCATCACTAACTTTCATACGAAAGCGGGGGACTGCAGGTTCTAAACGGTTTTTAATCTCCCACTGCTGACCAATGAGGTTTTTCTCATTACTAATTTTCGCAATGGCCTGATAGGTTTTTTGTATTTTCTTCGTTTTGAAAAGCTCATGATAACAATGGCGCGTCTGTGTATTTTTGGAAAATATGACCAAGCCTGCTGTCACCCTGTCTAAACGGTGTAGCGCTTGCAAGTCGGTTATGCCCGTGCTGTTTCGCAGACGATTTTGTAAACATTCATTAACAAAAAGGCCCCCTGGAGTTACGGGCAGGAAATGAGGTTTGTAGGCAACAAGGATATGATTGTCTTGAAATATAATGGTTTCTTTAAAAGGTATTATAGGCTCGTTTTCAACCTCTCTGTAATAAAAAATACGTTGCTGGGTTTTAAAGGGACATTGCGGTGTTATGAGTGATCCGTCTTGTCGATGTACTTTGCCATCTGTAATACGTTGGAGCCATACTTGAGAGTCAACGTAAGGAAACTTTATGATCAGATATTCAAGTACTGTACAAACGCCGGGGTTAATCTGCGGTAGACTAAGTATTGAGGGCTGCTGAGAAATTGCCATTTAGGTAATCCAATTTTGAGATTATGTGTCATTAACGACGTTCGGTTTAGGTTGTCAGTCATTGCTGATTTCTCAATGTTAATAGACTGTTTAAAAATAGGCTAAACATTTAAATATAAATGCTGCGTATTATAATTTTCGCAGTTGGTATTGACCTGTTTTAACGGGAGAGTAACCTTGTAATAGGATTAACCAAAGATTATATCGTATTTTATGTAGTTTTTGACTTTTGCGTTGATTTTCAGTTAATGGACAAGGAGGTTTTAAATGACTATTACCCTACTAATAATCACACTACCAAGTATTGTTTATCTTATTAGTTTTCCATTTTCGGGAACCCTTAAGCGAAGTTTGTGCGTGGTGTATCGAATTACAGCAGGAGTTATCGTGTTAGGTGGCAGCGCTACGTCACTGTATTTGGCTGTATTTACGGGTGAACAGGGGGGCGTCGGTGCATATTTGTTACAGCTATTAGTCATTACAGTTTATGTGTTTTTTTCAGTGTTAATTATTGTTATTCATTGGTTATCTCTACAAACTAGAACAGTCAAATAAGCGACATATAATAAGGGTTATTTAAATGAAGCAAGATGTTATTAATTTTAAAGATAAGTTCGAGAAATTTGATGAACACTGGTCGCCACGTGTTATTGCCCAAATGAATGATTATCAATTTAAGCTTGTGAAAGTTGAAGGGGAATTTGTATGGCATGACCATCCTGACACCGATGAAGTATTTATTGTGATCGAAGGTTGTCTCACGATTGAATTTAGAGACGGTTTGATCACTTTAAATTCTGGTGAAATGTTTGTTATTCCCAAAGGTGTTGAGCATAAACCTGTGGCAAAATCTGAGTGCAAGATTATGCTTGTTGAGCCCAAGGGCGTCATTAACACGGGTGATGTTGACACTACGCTAACAGCGCAAAACGATGTGTGGGTGTAGTTAAAAATAACTACACACTTTTTCGTTTTTTGTACCGTTAAAGACTAAATTAAAACACTAAACCAGTCATTAAAATATCTTCTTTCCTGAAGCGTTTAAGCAACTTGAACAACGTTGAAGGACTAGTAAATCATTGAAATAAATGGGAACTCAATAGTTGAGATACTGTCCTAATTATCCATGTGCGGATTTAACTTTTATAAAATAACAAGCGGAGTATATTTGTAATGGAATTAACACAATCATCGACGCCTCAGGACAGCGAGTTTGAAGCATTTAAATTTGATCTGACCCAATTTAATGAATCAAGGAATTAGCATGCATTTTAAAAAGTTAGGTTTGTTGTTGTGCGCAAGCATTTTGTTTTCAGCTAGCGCATCGGCCAATACACAAAGTTGTGAACGACTAATCCTGCCCATTAAGTTTGATTCGTATGGTCTGCCAACTGTGGATCTGATGTTAAATGGATCAAGTCACCCTGCATTACTGGATCTGGGATCATTAGATGCAATTCATTTACCCATCGCAGACATTAAAAAAACGCCAAATGTCACTTACACAGGAAATACGGTAAAAAGCTCAAACGTGGCTGGTGATATATTTGAGTCTAATGAATTTGTTGTATCGTCCCTTAAACTTGGTTGTATGGTATTTGATGATATTACTGGACTGGAATTAGAGCCTTGGGGCGCGTCTATTGGTCAAGATAAGATCAATGATGACACACAACAGAGCGTAATTGGTTTAGGCTTTTTTACGGGTAAAAAAATATCAATTAACTACCAAAATAAAATGCTAATAGTTGAAATTAGCATGACAAAAAAGACGCCATCAGATCATAAATATTCTGAGCTAGCCTACAAAACTAGCAAAGAAGGAATCAGCATAAAAGTCAGCTCTGATAATGCTGATTATCAAATGATTTTGGATACTGGTGCTTCAAGCTCAATTTTCTCTGCTAGCAAAGTAAGTCCAAAGGATAGCCTTATGACATGTAATTATGATTTAGGACCAAATATGAAGTGCCAATTATTTAATTCACCTCTAAAAATTGCTGGAGTAGATTTTACGTCTAATATCTTACTTTATCCAATTGATCAAAGGTTTAAGCTTGATGGGTTGCTAGGAACTGATTTCTTTAAGCGTTTTGTTGTTAATATCGACTTTTTAAATAAGACGTTATCGATATTGCCTGTCGATCTAAAATAACCCAAGGGATTCTCTAAGGAAACATTATGGATATACTGAAATGGGCCGAGAAATCGATGTTAATGGATGATGAGACATGGGCAAGACACTCAAACCCTTGGAGTGTATATTCTCGGTTCACGATGCTACCGATAATTTCTTTGTCGTTTTGGTCACGAGAGTGGTTAGGTATATATTGTTTGGTACCTATTGTATTCTCCATTATGTGGATTTGGGTAAACCCACGGCTGTTCAGCGCACCTATAAATACAGATAATTGGGCATCTATGGGGACTTTTGGTGAACGAATATACTTAAATAGACACAAAGAAACGATACCAAACTATCATGTTTTACCTTGCATAATACTTCAGATCCTTTCCGGACTCGGATTGCCATTTTTTATCTATGGTCTTTATTCTCTCAATATATGGGCGTTGTTACTTGGCAATCTTTGGATAATGGTATTTAAAGCTTGGTTTGTTGATCGGATGGTTTGGTTATATCAGGATATGAATAAAATGGAAATTAATAAATTATGACTGATATTACAAATATTTACTCTAAAATGTGGCGTGATTGCATTCATAAGTTTGAAAATAATAGCTGTGAAATAGACCCGTTAATTAATGACGCTGAGGACACAAGAAGAGGGCTAACGGTGCTGTCATATTTTGATCAAGGGTTAAGTGAGAATATATCTCAATTTATCAACGAGCTTAAGGATATTGAACCTCAGCAATATTATTACCCTGCAAGTGATTTTCATGCCACTATTTTATCCATTATTAGCTGTATTTCAGGTTTTAAATTATCCGATATAGAGCAACAACCTTACATCGATGTTTTTAAAGAAGCGTTACAAGACATGGATCCCGTTAAAATTAATCTTAAAGGCATTACTGTTTCATCGTCGTGTATTTTGATTCAAGGTTTTCCTGATGGAAAGCAGCTAGAAAAATTACGCAATGCATTGCGAACAGGCTTTATAAAAGCAAAGCTTCACGTAACAATTGATTCGAGATATAAAATTTCAACGGCACATACAACGGTTGTTCGATGTTTAACCCCGTTTAAAAACAGTGAAAAAGTAATGCGAATATTAACGAAATACAAAGACCATGATTTTGGCACGTTAGAAGTGAATACTTTAGATTTTGTGTTTAACAATTGGTATCAAAACGCATCGGTTACTAAAATATTATCGAGGCAGCCACTTAAAGCGACAGCCGAAAATGATACTTAAAGCAGGGATGTTGTGAGTAATGGCCAAGCTGTCAATAACCAGAAAAATTCATTATTAATAGTTCACCTAAGCATGATATTGGATGAAACTTAGGTATAATCCCCCATTATTTTTTATTAGGAACTGCTTGTGGCCCGTTTTACTGTACTTGGCACTGCCCCTATCCCAAATCAGAAAGGTGAGTTGCGGTTATTATCACGCAACAATGAATTTACGATTAAAATTGCTGGAATTCCCGGCGATTTAATGAACAGCCGAATGCATGCTTCTGAAGATGCGTTGGCAACGCTGGCGTGTGAACATATTAAAGATGTGGCACAGCCACAAATATTAATTGGTGGCTTAGGCATGGGGTTTACATTACGCGCCGCACTTGATGCCTTAAAAGAAGATGCGGCAGTGACGGTTGCTGAATTGATTAGTGAAGTGGTTGAGTGGAATAAAGGCGAATTAGGGACATTAACAAATCATCCCATCAATGACCCACGCACCAAAATACATGTGGGTGATGTCGGTGAGGTGCTGCGCAATGCTACCGCTCAGTTTGACGCCATATTGCTGGACGTTGATAACGGACCAGAAGGACATACGGCAGAAGACAACGGATGGATCTATACGCCAGCGGGTCTAAAATCAGCCAAAAGTGCACTGCGCCCCGGCGGAATTGTTGCTTATTGGTCAGCTGGCGTTGATAGTGCATTTACGAAACGACTACAAAAAGCCGGTTTTAAAACCAAGCCGGTGACTGTTCATGCTCATACTAATGGTAAGGGCGCACGCCATGTTATATGGCTTGCTTGGTAAATAATACCAATCTGATTAAATTATTGCCCATCTGTGCTGGCTAAAATAATAGTCAAAAAGATAGATAGGAAAAATTAAATAAACCCCATTTTCTCTTAAAAGAAAATGGGGTTTATTTTTTTGCAGGCTAACGATAAATATTCATTTTTGACTCGTGAGGGCTTTACTGCTTTTCGATTGTAAAATAATTGTGATTATTTGTGGCTACGCTAGGTATTGTTACGAGACAAATGCTATAAATAGCACTGATTTATGAGGTTGTTTTGATTGGCTTTAAGGTTGATGTTGAATAATAATTTATCTTGTATATACAGGTTTGTTAAGCATTTTTTCTGATGTGCACAAAATTAGCTAGTCAAATACAATTTATATTTACGCACATTTGACAATTTTTAACGAAATGATCAAAAAATGTAAATATCTTAATAAGAAATGTCGTAAAAAATCGACAATAATACGAATGTCGTATATTGTA
>Ga0209395_1000530_pt1 | contig 55315 bp, 45 predicted proteins | sample GOMGulsemesocosm_3_FD_184635 | JGI IMG/M metagenome (GOLD analysis project Ga0209395, IMG submission 184635) | Methane-oxidizing microbial communities from mesocosms in the Gulf of Mexico - GOM9D Gulf of Mexico (SPAdes) (version 2) | ecosystem: Environmental > Aquatic > Marine > Cold seeps...
GAGGGCAAAATTAAATGTGCGGAACTGGAAATAGGTAAAAATTCGGTTAAGCCTTGCAATAAAGCGAGTATGATTATTTCTAAAGTGCTCATGTGTCGTTAGTTATCCTTACTTTTTGAGAGTCGTATTTGAAATCTGAGTTGTTGCTACCAACAGTTAGCAACAATACTAAGCTGTTGGCTATTTTTATTATAATCTTGCCATAAATCCTGATATTTTTGTTTTAAAATAGGGTGGGATAACTCAGGAGCAACCTGACTTAATGGCCATAAAACAAAGGCATTTTTTGTTATTTCGTCACGTGGCAGTTGCGCTGGGTGGTCAATAATTAAATTATCATACAATAACAGATCAAGATCTAAAGTCCGTGGACTAAATTTTTTGGCGTTATGGTCTCTACCATGGGTAAATTCGATTGTGCGTAATATTTTTGCCACTTGTTCGACACTATGGTTACAAGTCATACTTATAACCATATTGTAAAAAATAGGGCCATCGAAACCTACAGCCTCACATTCAAACAAAGAAGATAAGAGAAGTTGTTCAAAAGGTAGTTCAAAAGCTTCAGCTAACGAAAGTAACCCTTGTTGAACATAATACTCCCGTTCAATATTACTACCCAATGATATATATATTTGAGCCATTAAAGTGAGAGCTCAGTGGTTTGTGTTCCACGTTCTATTTCTACTCCAACCGTTTGCGCATTATGCACAGCCCCTGGTTTTCCAATACTAAGCTTTAACCATGGAATATGGTATTGAGTCATTAAATAGTTGGCTAAACGTTCAGCCAGTGTTTCAATTAAATCAACAGGATTGTCATTAGCGAAACGTTCTATAGCGACAGATATGTCGGCATAATCTAACGTTTTTGCTAGTTCATCATTTAATGCTGCTTTTGCAGTATCCCACCCCATAGCAAGGTCGATAACCAAGGTTTGCTTTATTTCCTTTTCCCACTGAAAAAAACCAATGGTGGTTTGAATATTTAGACCCTTTATGAACACCTTATCCATGACTTACCTATTATGCTGTGAGAATACTGCTAGAAGAACTATTGCACTACTAATGCAATTGTTACAAAATAAAGGGGATTTTACCTGCGAAGTTGTAGAAAAACTAGCAGAGATGAAGATAGAATATTAACCTTTATCGCAATTCCCCTTCAAAATTGATGTTGAAAGAGGTCGGTATAGTACTTAACGATGGATTTTATCATTTAGATGTTACTACTCATTTTTACTATGATCATTGGCGCTTATCTCATTGGCTCTATTTCGAGTGCTATATTAGTGTGCAAACTTTTAGGTTTACCTGATCCTAGAACAACAGGCTCAAGAAATCCTGGTGCGACCAATGTTTTGCGCATAAGTAATAAATTAACAGCGGCAACAGTATTATTTCTGGATATTCTAAAAGGCACTATCCCTGTTTGGGGGGCTTATTTTTTACAAATTGATGCGCTGTATTTAGGATTTATTGGTGTTGCCGCGTGTTTAGGCCACATGTACCCGATATTTTTCAATTTTCAGGGCGGTAAAGCTGTGGCTACAGCACTGGGCACTTTACTACCTATTGGCTTTAGTTTGGGGGGATTGTTAATACTTACTTGGGTATTAGTGGTGAAATTTAGTAAATATTCTAGCCTTGCAGCCATAGTTACCGTTTCTCTTGCGCCACTTTATGTCTACTTCTTAAAACCGCTCTATGTTTATCCAACGTTAATGTTAAGCGCGCTGATCATTTTTCGCCACCGAGACAACATTAAACGCTTACTTAAAGGGACTGAAAGTAAACTCACCGATAAAATGTAGATAATCACCTATAAATACACATGACTTATAGGTAATTTACATTTATGAGTTATGTGTGTTACTTGACTGACGGAAGTGAGTCAAGCTCCCAGCGTAGATTAGCCTTAAAGGTTAAGTCAGCATTTGTACCCGCTTTTAAACCTTGTATGCCAGCATAAGCAATCATTTAGTCCCGAATATGAGTAGTACAAAATTCAGGACGTACTATCGTTATCCTTGCTTACTATTTTACTGATGGTAGAGAATCCAGCGCCCAGCGTGGATTAGCCTTAAACGTTAAGTCAGCATTTGTGCCTGCTTTTAAACGTTGCATGCCTGCATAAGCAATCATGGCGCCGTTATCTGTACAAAACTCAGGGCGCGGATAAAAAACACTACCACCAAGTTTCTTTGTTGTTTTTGCTAACTGTTCTCGTAAAGCTGTATTTGCGCTTACCCCTCCAGCAATAACCAATCGACTTAATTTTTCTTGTTGTAAAGCACGTTTGCATTTTATTGCTAAAGTATCGACTACAGCTTGTTGAAATGCATTGGCGATATCAGCATGAGTTTGTTTTAACTGTTCTTGGGATAAAGCAGGCTCAATATTAATGCACTCTTTACGAACTAAAGTACCAGCCGCAGTTTTTAAACCACTAAAACTGAAATCTAAACCGGGTCTGTCTGTCATCGGACGTGGTAATTTAAAACGTCCCGCTTCACCGCTTTCTGCCATTTTAGATAAAGCAGGTCCGCCAGGGTAATCTAAGCCAAGTAATTTAGCCGTTTTATCAAACGCTTCACCGGCAGCATCATCAACAGATTCACCTAATAGTTTGTATTCACCAATAGCATCTACTCGCACTAGCATGGTGTGTCCACCAGAAACTAATAAAGCGACAAATGGAAACTCGGGTACGTCATCTTCAAGCATGGGTGCTAATAGATGACCTTCCATATGGTGCACTGGCACGGCAGGTAAATCCCAGCCATAGGCTAAACTTCGACCAATAGAACAACCTACTAAAAGCGCGCCGACTAAACCTGGGCCTGCAGTGTATGCAACACCGTCTAAATCTTGTGGAGTAAGATTAGCATCTGCTAATACCTCTTTAATGAGAGGTATTGTTTTACGCACATGATCTCTTGATGCAAGTTCTGGTACCACACCACCGTAATCAGCATGAACGGCTATTTGACTATATAAACGATGGGCAAGTATGCCTTCAGGACTATCACCTAGGCCGTCATCATAAATGGCGATACCTGTTTCATCACAAGAAGTTTCAATACCCAAAATACGCATAAATATATAGTCTCAAAAAAAGAAAAATAAGCCTGATGTTACAAAAATTAATGAGTGTAAAGGCAGGCGCGCCGATTTTACCTCGTTTGCTAGTTAGGCACCAGTGCATTTGTCTAATTGCTATCAAATTAACCTTTACATTAGTAACTGCTTGGCAGTAGAATACGGCACCAATTTTTAATAGAGTGGGTGTGGATGAGACTAGTATTGCAAATAATTGCATTGTTTAGTCGAAATCAGTCACCAATTTATATAGCTACCCTAAGGTAATAAAGTACATGCCAGTAATTAAAGTAAGAGAAAACGAACCATTTGACGTTGCATTACGTCGTTTCAAACGTTCATGTGAAAAAGCAGGAATCCTTTCAGAAGTTCGTCGTCGCGAATCTTATGAAAAGCCGACTTGGGAACGTAAACGTAAGAAAGCAGCTGCTGTTAAACGTGCTGCGAAAAAAGTTTCTCGTGAGAACGCTCGTCGCGTTCGCATGTACTAAGAATTATCTTAGTATAACTATTCTAAGAGATTGATATAGATGTCACTTCTACTACAACTCAAAGATGAAATGAAAACGGCTATGCGCGCAAAAGACAAATTACGTCTTGGTGTTATTCGCATGGCTATTTCTTCAGTTAAGCAAGCTGAAATTGATCATAAAACCGAGCCAACAGATGACAACATTACTGCGATATTAACCAAAATGGTTAAACAGCGTAAAGAGTCAATTAAAATGTTTGCTGAAGGTGGTCGTGATGAATTAGCAGAAAAAGAAGCAGCGGAAATTATTGCTTTAAACTTTTTCATGCCAGAGCCGCTAACTGCAGAAGAAATTAATGAATTAATAAGTAAAGCAATCACTGAATCTGGAGCAGCTTCTATGGCTGATATGGGTAAAGTAATGGCTGTGTTAAAACCTTTAATGCAAGGCAAAGCTGACATGGGCGCGGTAAGCGGTCAAGTTAGAAAAAGCCTTCAGACATTATAGTTGAGCTTTTATAGCTAACACTGCTTTTAGTACATTAAATAAAACCGTAATAGCTTAAGCTATTACGGTTTTTTTATGTTTTTTTTTTGAAGATTATTTAGCTTAAACCACAAAATACCAACTACTTCTGCATTGGTATTGTGTAGAATAGTTATGTGATATTTTCCTTTAACGATGACGCTTAAACAATATGGCTGGACGCATTTCTCGACAATTTATTGATGACTTACTCAGCAGAGCCGACATTGTTGATCTTGTTGATAGTCGTGTGCCACTAAAGAAAGCGGGTAAAAACTATCAAGCCTGTTGCCCATTTCATAATGAAAAATCCCCTTCTTTTACTGTTAGCCAAGATAAACAGTTTTATCACTGCTTTGGCTGTGGCGAACACGGTAATGCTATTTCATTTTTGATGGAGTTCGACCGTCTTGATTTTGTTGATGCTGTTGAAGAGCTTGCTTCTCACTGCGGTATGGAGGTTGTCCGAGAAGAAAACACTGCCAGTCCAGAAGAGCAGCGTCGACAGCAAAAAATTTATCAACAGAAACAAGATGACTATGAATTGATGTCGCAAATTAGTCGTTTTTTCCAGCAACAATTAAAAGTGGCTAGCGACAAAGAAAAAGCTATTGAGTATTTGAAAGGCAGAGGTCTTAGTGGCGAAGTAGTTAAGCGCTTTGGTATTGGTTACATAAGTGACGCTTGGGACGGTATGATGAGTACTTTTTCACGTAATGGTCAAGCCAATCAACAATTAATCGATTTAGGCATGGCCATTTCAGGCGATAAAAAACGACCTTATGATCGTTTTCGTGGTCGTATCATGTTTCCTATCAGTGATAAGCGTGGTCGAGTCATTGGCTTTGGTGGGCGTGTTTTAGGCGATGAAAAACCCAAGTATTTGAACTCGCCAGAAACGCGTGTTTATCACAAAGGCCAAGAGCTTTATGGATTACATGAAGCTAAACAGGCCAATAAACAACTTAAGCGCTTGGTAGTTGTTGAAGGTTATATGGATGTTGTGGCATTAGCACAACACGGTGTTGATTACGCTGTTGCTTCGTTAGGAACAGCCACTACTTTTGAACAATTACAAACCCTATTTCGCACCGTGCCTGATGTTATCTGTTGTTATGATGGAGATAGAGCAGGGCGGGAAGCTGCATGGCGCGCAATGGAGAATGCCTTACCGCTTATTCGTGATGGTTTTTCATTGAGATTTGTTTTTGTACCTGATGGTGAAGACCCTGACTCATTGATTAGAACGCAAGGGCAGCAAGCTTTTGAAGCTATTATTGATAACGCCATGCCATTATCAAAATTCCTTTTTGAACAACTTATGCAAAAAGTTGATATGAGTTCTTTGGAAGGGCGAGCGTCTTTAGTTGAATCATTCCAGCCTTATTTATCTAAACTTCCTGCTAGTATTTTAAAAGATGCCATGATAAATGAAATTGCTAATAATTTTGGTACAGGTAGTGAGCAGTTTCTTACCAAGTTTACTAAAAGCTTACAAGCTGAAGTTGCTAAGCCAGTGAAGAAAGCAAGTACAAAAGTAACACCCGTGAGATTAGCGCTTGCTTTATTGTTAGAGCACCCCCATATAGCAAGTAGCTTAGGTGAGATTTCGGTGTTAGAGCCTTTGACTGCACCAGGTATTCCACTGTTAATGCAGGTATTAGGGGTTTGTCAGGAAAACCCCGATATTAAGTCAGCGCAATTACTTGAGTATTTTCGTGGTACAGAGCAAGGTTCACAACTAGCAAAGTTGATGTGCTGGCAGCACCACGTGGAAACTGAGGCAGCAACTGACGTTTTTCTTGATAGTATTGAGAAACTATTGAACAACTTTGTTGAGCAACGTGCAGAAGTATTATTGCAAAAAGCACGGGCTGGACAAATGACTGCAGAGGAAAAACAGGAGTTACAAGCAATTCTCAATGCTTAACTGTAAGTTTTAGCTATACTTAGCAGGCACCTTTAGGTGTCGCAGGTATAAAGAACATAAGAGCTGTTAATTCAACTTAAAATGTTTACAAGCGATAAGACAGGATATTAGCTGGTAACTGTCTTTAAAATTCGCTATAATTTCCGGCTTTATTGCGTCATTTATTAGCTTTTACTAATGTATTAAGCGCATATTTTACATCCCATATTTATAAAATACAGGTGGACACTCGTCAATGGAACCAGCCCCTCAATCTAGACTTAAAGACCTGATAACCAAAGGTAAAGAACAAGGTTATTTAACGTTTGCGCAGGTTAATGATCATCTTCCACAAGACATTATCGACTCTGATCAAGTTGAAGACATCGTTAGTATGATTAACGATATGGGTATTCAGGTGTTTGAAAATGCACCGGATCAAGATACCTTGATGATGAGCGAAGGTAATACTGATGAAGATGCAGCAGAAGCTGCAGCACAAGCACTTGCAACGGTAGAGAGTGAAATTGGTCGTACGACCGATCCCGTACGTATGTATATGCGTGAAATGGGTACTGTTGAACTACTTACGCGTAAAGGCGAAATCGTCATTGCCAAGCGTATAGAAGAAGGCATTAAAGAAGTACAGCGTAGTGTTTCTGAGTATCCACCAGCGATAAACTTCTTATTAGAAATGTGGGATAACTTTGAAGCGGAAGAATTACGCTTAACTGATATCATTACTGGCTTTTTAGACCCAGACGCTGAAGAAGAAGATGTGCCAGCAGCAGCAACGCATGTTGGTAGTGAGCTATCTAAAGATGAACTGGCTGATGAAGACAGTGAAAAGAAAGAAGGCGATGAAGAGGAAGATGAGGAAGAAGAAGATACAGGTCCTTGTCCTGAGTTAGCGCGTGAAAAATTCACTTTGTTACGCGAAGTTCATGAAAATGCTACAGAGATAGTTAAAAGTAAAGGCCGAGGTCATAAAGACGCTCAAGAAGCTATTGATGCTGTTGCTGAAGTTTTCAAAGAATTCCGTTTAATTCCTAAATTATTTGATAAGTTAGTTAAAAACATGCGTAGCATGATGGACAGATTACGTGTTCAAGAACGTTTGATCATGAAGCACTGTGTTGTAGGCGCAAGCATGCCTAAAACAACGTTTATTAAAATATTCCCTGGTAATGAAACGTCAAAAGAATGGTTTGAAGCTGAAAAATCTGCAGGTAAGCCGTATTCAGTGAAATTGGGTGATGTTGAACATGATGTTGAACGTTGTATCTATAAACTGAACCAAATTGAAGAAGAAACGCACCTAAATATTCACGGTATTAAAGACATTAACCGTCGTATGTCTATTGGTGAAGCAAAAGCGCGTCGTGCAAAGAAAGAAATGGTTGAGGCAAACTTACGTTTAGTTATCTCAATTGCAAAAAAATACACAAACCGTGGCTTACAATTCTTAGATTTAATCCAAGAAGGTAACATTGGCTTGATGAAGGCCGTTGATAAGTTTGAATACCGTCGTGGTTATAAATTCTCAACTTATGCAACGTGGTGGATTCGTCAAGCAATTACCCGTTCAATTGCTGACCAAGCAAGAACCATTCGTATTCCTGTGCATATGATTGAAACGATTAACAAATTAAACCGTGTTTCTCGTCAAATGTTGCAAGAAATGGGACGTGAGCCTACGCCAGAAGAATTAGCTGAGCGTATGGTAATGCCTGAAGATAAAATTCGTAAAGTATTGAAAATAGCGAAAGAACCTATTTCAATGGAAACGCCAATCGGTGATGATGAAGATTCACACTTAGGTGATTTTATTGAAGATGGTAGTGGTGAGCTTCCTGTTGATTCAGCCACGTCAGAAAACCTTAAAGGTGCTACTCATGAAGTACTTGCTGGTTTAACTGCTCGTGAAGCGAAAGTACTTAGAATGCGTTTTGGTATTGATATGAATACTGACCATACGCTTGAAGAGGTTGGTAAGCAGTTTGATGTAACGCGTGAACGTATCCGTCAAATTGAAGCAAAAGCTTTACGTAAGTTACGTCACCCATCTCGTTCAGAGCAGCTTAAAAGCTTCTTAGATGGTGAATAAAAGCTAAAACTTAAAATAGTACTTTAAATTCTATTTTAAATAGACATAAAAAAGAGTAAGTTAGTAACCTAGCTTACTCTTTTTACTTTTCAGATAAGGAAAATTTATGCGCGTTATACACGCTCTCGCTTGTGCTCTTACTATCGCATCAATGCCTTCTATGGCAAAACAAGCACTGAACGTTGAAATAACCCCTTTGATTGGTTATCGCTTTGGTGGTGATTTTGATACGACTAAAGATAAAGTACACAATCGAATAGAGTTAAGTGAAGATACAAGTTATGGATTGTTAACTGCTTGGTCTTTTGATCGCAAGCGCCAAGGTGAGTTCTTAATAAGCCATTACAATACCAATTTTTCTCAATCGGATGACTTTTCAGCCAGTAATACTAGTCTTGGTATTACCTATGCTCACCTAGGCGGTAATGTACCTCTTTCTGAGGGGCCTATTCCTTTGTATATGACAGGTGGTTTTGGTTTAACCCACCTTGATCCTAGTGATGATCAACTGAGTAATGAAACACGTTTTTCGGTAAATATTGGCTTAGCGGCTAAAATTGAATTGAGTGAAAGAGTTAGCCTAAGATTAGATAGCCGTATATATGGAACATTTTTTAACTCTGATAGTGCAATATTCTGTGAAGTTGAAACTTGTGCGATATATATTTCTAGTGATATTTGGTTTCAAAGTGAAGTAAGTGCCGGTATCACCTACAGGTTTTAGTTGGCAATCTGCTCTGTTTGTTTGATAATCGAGCAGTCAGTGAAAAAATAATGATTTTTTAAAGTTCATTAGGTGACAACAAAATAAAAAATGCTTATACTGCACCCGCTTTGTTAGTTCATTCAATTGATTGCATTAATAAAGCAGGCCAAAATGTGAAAATGGGCCTTTAGCTCAGTTGGTTAGAGCATCCGACTCATAATCGGCAGGTCCGCAGTTCAAGTCTGCGAAGGCCCACCATTTTCATTGACCTATCAAGGCCGATTCAAGACATTAGACTTCAATCAGTAAAATTTATCTATAGCACCCTGCTATCACTTCGGATATAAATTCTAAAATAAATTACCATTAGATACTCTCCTTTAGCACTGGCTAAAAATAAAGCCCTTATCATTACAATAAAGGCTTAATTGGTTATCCTGATTTGGGTTAAATGAGACTTCTATTCTCTAAAGACTATCCGCTTTAAATTTTCCACTCATTACTGCTGTCAGGTTTATTCCCTTTGGTCCACCATTTAGCTGTATAAACGATACCGTTGTAGCTTGCTTGCTCACCGGCTTGATAAACAGTGTCAATATCCCACTGTGCAATGCCTGATGGTGGCTCAGTTGGTGGCTCTACCGGAGGAACTGGCTCAGTTGGCGGCACAGGTTCGGTTGGTGGAGTCGTTGGAGGCTCAGTCGGAGGTACAGGTTCAGTTGGTGGAGTCGTTGGTGGCAATGTAGGAGGAGTCGCTGAAACTAGCGCCCATGGTCCACCTTCGGAAGGCATGTCACCTTGTGTCCACCACTTAGCTTTATATTGCTGTTTTAAATGAGTAACTACCGTATTGGCTAGGTATACTTTGCTAACGCTCCATTCGCTATCATTTACTGGCGGTTCAACTGGGTCCGTTAGTTGATCAACTATACGTACAGTTGGCCAGTTCACATGAGACTCATAGAAGTTTGTCACACACTTTTTATAGTCACCTTTAACCAGCGCAGAATACGCCGTTTGATAACCGACTAATTTACATTCAAATGAGAAACCACCGGGGCGATCAGCGTAATATTGCCAGTCACCTTCCCAATTCGTGTAGAGTACATCTTCTGCTTTGCTCAAATTCAAGCTACCGAAAGGCGTTTGTTGCCAACAAGTATTCTCTTCATCTGACTGGCGAATAATTTGATAGTGATCAGATAAACCTACCCAATAACTTATGCGGTTAACAGGCTGACCTTTGTCTCTGTTTTGCGCGCCACACTCTATGCCACCATTAATAATATTGATGGTAGTACCAAAGCCATAACCTATGCCTGCAGCTAATTCGGTAGCAGAGGGTTGCCATGTTCGGTCAATAACATGCAGCATTGCGGGTTTAGGGGCTTGAGGAGTTAAAAAGAACCATATAGCAGAAGCTAGGTTTAACCAAGAGTCGGCAACCTGCGCAGGGTCATTAAGTAAAACTGTTGCGTCGCCATCAAACATTACTTCTGAAAAAGCGCCGTAGTTAAAGTGATAAGATAACTGTTTTGCACCTCGGCCAAAGTAGCCTTGATTTGGCGCACATGGCCAGCGTCTATTTTGCCAATCATCTTGACCACATCCTGTGGTATAACCTTTTTCGCCTTCAGACCAGCCCATTTCACGCACATGTACTAAGGCTTGCTGCCATTCTTCTAGCTGTGCAGGATTATCTGAAATGTTATCAGGAGATATATGGCCGCCTGTTTCTTGAGAGAAATGCGCAAAAGCGGTAACAATCGATTTTTGACAGATAGCATCGGCATCGCGGCTATCTGTGTAGTCACCACAAAAAGCAGGGAACTTTCCAATAGCCTTGAGGAATCGAGTATAGGTGTATTCAGGTGCAGCCATTGCAGTTAAAAAATTCCACTCATGCTCGCCAAATACTCTTTCAGCTCGTTTTACATTTTCAGGATTGCTCGCTGAGTGAGGTGTAATAGCATTAACAATTGTATTACTTTGAGTTCTTAATGCGCTAGACCATGTTTCATACATTGGGTTTAATGTTTTTGCTTTTTCTGTCGCCAGAATGTCTGCTTGAGAAAGTATATAGCCACTCGGGTTGTCGGGATCTACCTGGGGCTGTGTAGCATTTATCGATAGTGAAGTGCATAGTGCGGCCACTATGGTTGGTGTAATCAAGTTTTTAGTATTCATCAGTCAGCCTATTATTATTGTGGATTTTTAACTGTTTAATTTACATTTATGTAACAACCAAGTTCGATATTTAACCTAAATGACAGCGTTGTCAAGCGGCTTGTAAATATTAGTTAGAGGTCTGACCTGAATTTTTCATGCTATTTTTCTATTTTCTATAACGTGTTATTTTATTGCACAAAAAATCTATAATTATCATTAATTCTTGTTTAATCATCGTTTTAATAGACACTTTGTCTAAGGCCGAGCAATAAAAATAATGCGTGTTAATTGTTCTTTCTTGCAAACAAGACTTAATTATCTCGATAAAGAATAATGTTAATTAAATTGATTTAGTGGTGGTTTACTACCCAAAGATAGATAAATAATTTACAGTGTTTGTATAAATTCTAATAATAATCAGAACAGTCATGCAAACATCAAATAAACCTATTAATTTTAGTAATCTTTATATTTACTTCCTTGCCTTTACCAGTGGCTTTTCTATTATGTGCATTGAGCTTTTGGCAGGTCGGATCCTTGCACCATTTTTTGGTAGTAGTGTCCATATCTGGGGCAGTATTATTACTGTTTTTATGCTCAGTTTATCCTTTGGGTATTTATTGGGTGGTAAGTTTTCTACCCATGCAGCTTCACTTAATCGTTATGGAGCTATCTTTATCATTGCGGGTCTAACTTTATTGCCCATAGTTACTTCAAGTGAATGGTTGATGGAAAGCATTTTTATAGCGGTAGAAGATTCTCGTTATGGTTCACTGTTAGCCTCTACAGCACTCTTTTTTATCCCAACCATTATCTTAGGTATGCTGTCTCCCTATTCAGTTAGATTACTGGTGAAAAATTCAAATGAGAGTGGTCAAGTTGCCGGGAAGTTATATTTTGTTTCTACATTAGGCAGTGCAATAGGCACCATCATTACCTCTTTCTATCTCGTTTTGTGGTTCGATATAAATACCATTGTAATGAGTGTCAGTTTGGTACTCAGTCTGTTAGGTCTTACAACAATTGCAGTGGCAAAAATGAATGCCAGTTTCGACAAAGCCAAACCTCAAGGAGATATTAGTCATGCCTAATTTAGCAAGTATATCAATCAAAATTGCCTGTTTTGTTTTGATTTTTTGTAGCATAAATAATGTTATGGCAGAAGTTATCCATAGTGAACGTTCGTTATATCGAAATATTTTAGTCGAAGATAAGGGCGATTTACGTTGTTTGAAATTTAATGTTAAAAGTACTAAAACGCGTCAAAGCTGCCTGCTGAAAAGCCAACCGCAACAATTAGTATTTAATTATACTAAGCAATTGTTAACAGGTTTATTAGTTAACCCAGACCCTAAGCGTATTTTGATTATTGGTCTAGGCGGTGGAACAATGTCGAACACCCTACATCAATTATTACCAAACAGTTATATTGATAATGTTGAAATAGATCACAGTGTTATTAAAGTCGCTAGGCAATACTTTGGTTTTTTGGAGAATGAGAAAATAAAAACCTATAGCCAAGACGGAAGAGTTTTTGTCAAAAGGGCGGTGTTAAAGAAACAAGAATACGACTGGATTATACTTGATGCGTTCAATGGCGATTACATTCCTGAGCACTTAATGACTAAAGAGTTTCTAGAGGAAACCAAAAGCCTACTGTCCAATAAAGGCATATTAACGGCGAATACTTTTTCTTCCAGTAAGTTATATGGCTATGAATCAGCAACCTACAAAGCCGTTTTTGGTGACTTTTATCAAGTGAGCAATAAAGATAATAATAATCGAATTATATTGGCCGGTAAAAATGGTCTAGATGAAAATGTTAATAGCGCACAAGTGCCGGTAAATCATAATGGTAATATCACTAAGTTATCTATTGAGTTACTTGCCATTGGTGTTGATGCAAAAGAGCTTTATCAAAATATGAAATCAACCGCAATCCATCAAAATTGGTCTGACGATAGTCCGGTATTAACGGATCAATTTGCGCCAGCAAACTTACTTAATATTGATACTGATTAGATCTGATTTTTAATATTATGAGCCCCTTAACTAGCGTTTGTTAAAGGTTAAATAAGCGCTAGTGATAGTTTAATTAATACTATTTTCTCATGAATTGTTTTCTCAATTTGGGAGGGATTTTTATTGTGTTTGTTGATCTTACTAACCCAGAATACAAATAGAAATAAAATTGCTCTAACATCCTGCCAATTTATGTGAGAATGAATGAACTCACTTCATCGGATCAAAAATATGTCAGTTTTCGAAATTAAACACCCTCTAGTACAACATAAAATCAGTCTAATGCGTGCCAAAGATATGAGCACTCGCGACTTTCGTCAATTATCTGCTGAGGTAGGTAGTTTATTGACCTATGAAGCAACCAAAGACCTTGAATTAGAAGACTTTCAAATGCAGGGCTGGGATGGTGAACTTACCGGTAAACGCCTTGTTGGTAAAAAAGCGACCGTAGTGCCTATTCTACGTGCAGGCATTGGTATGCTAGATGGTGTTTTAGAGTTAATGCCTAGTGCAAAAATAAGTGTTGTCGGTCTTTATCGAGATGAAGAAACACTAGAGCCTGTGACTTATTTTGAAAAATTAACGGGTGATATTGAGCAGCGTATGGCGTTGATAATTGATCCTATGTTAGCAACAGGTGGCTCAATGAACGCAACCATCGACATACTGAAAAAAGCAGGCTGTACGGACATTCGTGCTTTGATATTAGTTGCTGCACCTGAAGGTATTGAAAAAGTGCAAGCTGCGCATCCTGATGTAGATATCTATACCGCATCAATTGATGACCACTTAAATGAAAATGGTTATATAATCCCTGGTCTTGGTGATGCGGGTGATAAAATATTTGGTACCAAATAAAAGACTCTTGAAGTTAAATACTAACTCGTTATCAATAAAGCCATTTAATAGGATCTTTTATGTCACAACCCTCAGTAAATAAAAGCAGTTTCAATCAACCTACTTGGCGTAATGCTCTGGCAGGGTTGCAAATGTTGTTTGTCGCTTTTGGCGCACTTGTTTTAATGCCATTAATTACCGGGTTAGACCCAAGTGTCGCATTATTTACTGCAGGTATTGGTACTATTTTGTTTCAATTTATCACCAAACAGCAGGTGCCATTATTTTTGGCTTCTTCTTTTGTCTTTATTGCCCCAATAGCTTATTCAGTACAAACTTGGGGTGTTGCGGCAGCGATGGGGTCTTTATTCGTTACAGGTTTAGTTTATGTCCTGATAGCTAGTGCTGTTGCAGTGCGTGGCGCTGGCTTTTTACATAAGCTAATGCCTCCTGTGGTAACTGGTCCAATTATTATGGTGATCGGATTGAGTCTCGCGCCCATTGCAGTGAATATGGCTATGGGTAAAACAGGTGATGGTGCTGCAGAGCTGTTCCCTTATGCCGATTCTTTAATCGTTTCTATGTCAGCTTTAATCACTACTTTACTCGTGGCAACGTTAGGTAAAGGTATCTTTCGCTTAATTCCAATTATGGCAGGGGTAGTTGTTGGTTATACCATGGCTTCAGTAATGGGTATGGTAAGTACCGAAGCAATAGCAACGAGTGAGTGGTTTGCAATTCCTAATTTCGTAACACCTGAGTTTAATTTAGCCGCTATTCTTTTCATGTTACCTATCGCTATCGCACCAGCAATTGAGCACGTCGGTGATATTATGGCGATTGGTAGCGTAACAGGGAAAGATTACACTAAAAATCCAGGACTACATCGCACACTTTTAGGTGATGGTTTAGCGACTTCTTTAGCATCGTTATTCGGTGGACCGCCAAATACCACCTACTCTGAAGTTACCGGGGCAGTAATGCTGACAAAAATGTTTAATCCTCGCATTATGCTTTGGGCTGCTGCTTTTGCTATTGGTCTTGCATTTGTCGCTAAATTTGGACTTGCACTACAAACTATTCCTTCGCCAGTAATGGGGGGGATATTGATTCTGCTTTTTGGCTCTATTGCTGGAGTAGGTATGAATATTCTAATCAAATCACAAGTCGATCTTGGTGAGCAGCGTAATCTGGTAATCGTCTCAACCACGCTAGTATTTGGTATCGGTGGCATGGCCATCGGCAATGATGACTTTAGTTTAACGGGCATTAGTTTATGCGGCTTAGTTGCCATCTTACTCAATGCTGTTCTTCCACAAACTAAGCCTGAAAAAGATAGTTTAGTAGAAGAAGCTACTATTGAAGACATCGTCGAGCATGGCAAGGGAGAGAAAATTAACTAAACTACAATTGTTAATTGAAGCGGCTAAAGCTCTTCTATGATCATTTTTTAACGGGAGGGCTTTATTATTTATGATGCTTTTATATATCATGCGCCTTTTAGCCTACTTACTTTCAGATCTCGTTTTAATCCGGTCTTTATCCCACATTGTGGAATGTCATTTCATTATATTGATACATTGAACAATGACAATTCATGTACTATGGATGAATATAACTTTCGCTGAATATGGCTTCAGCTAAATGTAAATAGGGGACTTAACAATGAAATTAACAGTATATCTTTCCGGTGAAATTCATACCGATTGGCGTGAAAAAATTATTCAAGGTTGCCAAGACAGTGATTTAAATATTATCTTTTCTTCTGCGGTTACCCATCACGAAACGAGTGATAGTGCTGGTGATCACCTTGGCACTGAAACAGAACAGTTTTGGCGTGATAACAAATCGGCAAAAGTGAATGCAATGAGAACTAAAACACTTATTGAGCGATGTGATGTTGCTATTATTCGTTTTGGGGATAAATACAAACAATGGAATGCTGCTTTTGATGCTGGTTATTGCGCAGCACTTAATAAGCCCTATATAACATTACATAGTGAAGAATTAATTCATCCGTTAAAAGAGGTTGATGCCACAGCACAAGCTTGGGCTACCTCGGTTGAACAAGTTATAACTACATTAAAGTATATCAGTAGTAACTAGCTTTAAGCGTTTTAATTACTAGCCACTGCAAACGTGTAGTGGTTAGAATATTACTCATGTTAGCTCATTCCCCCCTCATTTCAGGTTCAATTACTAGATTCATTGTCAGAGTCGGTAGTATCGCATAGGTTAATAAATATTCATGAATTATCCCTTTGAGCATTTTGCTAAAAGTATTTTAAGCAGCTCAGCTCAAATCATGTTGCAAGCAAACGCTATTACGGGTCTTTTATTCTTAATTGGTATTGGCATAAATTCAGTGGCTATGTTGCTAGGGTGCTTACTGTCCATTTCATCTAGTTTAGTTATCGCTAAATTATTTCGCTATGACCCTGGGGCAATCAATAAAGGCATTTACAGCTTTAGTGCCGCATTGGTTGGTATCTCTATATTCACCCTATTACCAGTTACCTTTTTAGCTTATATTGTCGCTATTTTTGGTGGTGTATTATCGGCACTGTTCATGCAATTAATGATAACTAAAATGCCATCTATGCCTGCTTTAACTACGCCTTTTATTCTTTCAACATGGATAATAGTGTTGATAATTGATTACTTAGGATTAGTAATTCCAAGCCTAGAGAGTCAAACAGAGTCTGTAAATATTGAGAGCATTGTTGCACCGATTACCTTGTCACTCGTTGATGCATTAGAGGGCGTCTTTCGTGGGGTAGGACAAGTTATGCTACAAGATAGCTGGCTTTCAGGTGCAGTGTTTTGTTGCGCTTTATTATTTAGTTCAACTAAAGCAGCGGTATGGGCATTAATGGCATCATTTATTGGCTTTGTTATAGCTATCTGGTTAGGTTTTTCTCAAGACAAAGCAATCATGGGTCTTTATGGCTTTAATGCTTGCCTTGTTGCTATCACACTCATCGTTCGCTACCCAAACAAATATTGGTTTACCCTATTTGCTATTTTACTTTCTGTTTTGATTACCAGAGCTTTTGAAGAGGTAACCATTCCTGCATTAACAGCGCCCTTTGTTATGACTATTTGGATTATCATTGGGCTTGATAAATTAAGGTCTATTTTTGATAAAGAAGAAATAAAAGCTATGTAGGAGTATCTAAATTTTAGCTGGTGATATTCGTTGTGTAGATAACATCCATCTGCTAATTCAGCGTGAGAGAAAACTAGCTCACACGAAAAGAATACTGCTACAACTCAATAAGAGCTGGCTGATGAGGAGGGTATAACAAGGCCATATTATTAATTTACCTGGCGACAGGCAATAACGCCAGGTATATCAATAAAGTTCGGTTAAGCTAGGTTTACTTGCAAGTTGTCAATTAAGCGCGCTTTACCGCAATGTGCTGCCGCTAAAATAACTAATTGGGTATCATCTTCGCTGGCAGGTTGTAATGTTTTTGCATGACAAACATGGAGGTAGTCAGTGTGTAAACCCGCATGATTAATTGCTTTTGCTGCTTGTTTGGCTAAACCAATAAAATCAATACTGTCACCTTTAGCAAAACCTAGACTAATTTGTTCTCCAAGCCATTGCAGGTTTTGTTGTAAAACAGGTGCAGCCACTTTCTCGTCTGCAGTTAAATAACCATTTCGAGAACTTAGTGCTAAGCCACTTTCTTCTCTGCTAGTTGCTACTGGTACGATAGTAATTGGCATCGACAAGTCTTCAACCATCGTTTGGATCACTTGTACTTGCTGATAATCTTTTAAACCAAAACAAGCCACGTCTGGTTGTACAAGGTTAAATAATTTACAGACTACCGTAGCAACACCGCGAAAGTGACCTGGGCGACTTTCCCCGCAATATCCATCAGAGACATTGGGTACTTCAACAAAACTTTGTTTAGAGAGACCTTTTGGGTAAATAATGTCAGGTGTTGGTGTAAAGAGTAAATCAGTGCCTGCAGCAGATAATTTTTGCTGGTCGTCACTCATGGTACGCGGATAGTTATCAATGTCTTCATTGACACCAAATTGCATAGGGTTAACAAATATACTGGCAACTATTTTATCTGCATGTTTGTGTGCTTCATCCACTAGCGAAATATGACCAGCATGTAAGTTACCCATAGTAGGTACAAAAGCAACGGTTAAACCTTGCTGACGCCACGCTTTTACTTGTGCACGTAATTCACTAATTTGACTGACTGTTTTCATAAATTTATCTTGTTGTTATTTTTTATAATTGTTTATTCTTTGGCTATTAGATATTACTTAAATATATGCTCGTCGCCGGGAAAGTTTCCTTCACTGACTTCACTGATATAAAGCTCAACAGCTTTTTTAATATCGCCAGTGTCTTTTAAGAAGTTACGTGAAAACTTAGGCATATAATTACAGGCAATACCTAAGGCGTCGTGCATAACCAAAATCTGTCCATCGGTATCCTTTCCAGCTCCTATACCAATAGTTGGAATAGTAAGTGCTTTAGTGATAGCTTCACCTAAAATTGCAGGAATACATTCAAGTACTAATAATTGAGCACCGGCCGCTTCGAGGGCTTTCGCATCTGCAATCATTTGTTCGGCTTTGTCACCTTCACGCCCCTGTACTTTAAAACCGCCAAAAATATTGACTGATTGAGGTGTTAAACCTAAGTGGGCGCATACAGGAATACCACGCTCTACTAACGCTGAGATGGTGTCATTAAGCCAAGCACCACCTTCCATTTTCACCATACTTGCACCTGCTTGCATTAGTAGTGCAGCGTTAACTAAAGCTTGCTCTTGAGTGGCATAACTCATAAAAGGCATATCGGCGATAATAAGGGTCTCTTCAACACCACGTTTAACGCAGCGGGTATGATAAGCCATATCTTCGATAGTGACAGGGAGTGTGCTGTCTTCCCCTTGTAATACCATACCTAAAGAGTCGCCAATAAGTATGGCGTGTATGCCTGCTTGGTCAAATAGTTTTGCGAAGCTGGCATCGTAGGCGGTAATGGTTGATATTTTTTCGCCTTGCTGTTTCATGTTAAGCAAGCTTGCGGTAGTGATTTTAGCCATGACTTTTCCGAATAGGTTAATTTAGCTGTAGTTCTAATTGTTTATTATAGTGTTAGGGTGGGGGTTTTAATATTTATTATTTTGATAGTGGTAATTTTATAATACCATTACTGCTGATTTCATTAGCAAGTAAGTTGACTGATGTACCATCTGGTAAAAGTAAATTAGGCGCAATATCGGCTAACGGAAGTAGAACAAACTCTCGGACTTTCATACCGTAGTGAGGCACGGTTAAGCGCTCATTTTCAATGGTTTCATTACCATATAATAAAATATCACAATCGAGAATTCGTGCGCCCCAGCGATTATCTTTTCGCACACGACCCGCTGCACTTTCTATTGCTTGTAAAGCGTCTAACAATTCAAGTGCAGACAAACGGGTTTCTAGAGCAACTACGGCATTGATGTAATCATCTTGATCTTGAGGACCCATAGGTTTGCTCAAATACAGTGGTGATAACGCAATAACCTGACTGGCTGAAATATTAGCTATTTCGTTAGCTGCCGAGTTAACTTGCTTCTTTGGATCAGATAAATTACTACCTAAGCCGATGTAAGCCGTTATTTTTTTTTGCATCGGCTTACCGTTATGATTCAGTTGGTTTTGGAGCTGCTTTACGACGTTTTTTTGGCGTACGTCGCTTTGACCCTTGTGGCAATTTTACGCCTTTGATCATTTGAAGACGAGCCTCATTCGAAACCTCCTGAAAGTCTGTCCACCAGTGCGCCAGTTCTTTAAGTTCATCAGAACCTTCAATTTGTGCACGTAATAACAAGAAGTCATAACCGGCTCTAAACTTAGGATGTTCGAACGTTTTAAAAGCACGTTTACCTTCGCGGCGGTTTAACTTATCTTGCAGTATCCAGATATCTTTAATGACAGCTTGAAAACGCTTAGGAATAGCAATACTGCGTTGCTGCTCAGGCATTATTTCATTAAGAGCAGCAAAAAAGATATCTTGCGGCGTAAGTTGGGTCGTCACTTTAATTTGCTGTATATGTTTTTGTAATGGATACCAAAGCATAGCCGCAAATAAAAATGCTGGTGTTACTCTTTGGTCATTGTTTATACGTTTGTCAGTGTTTTCCATCGACAGCATAATAAAGTCGAGCAAAAAGCGTTGTTCGTCTGAATTATCATTAAGGGCCTGATCTACGGCAGGGAAAAAATAGCCAAAGAGGTTATAGTTACGCAGTTGCTCAAAATTCGCGACAGCCTTACCTGAAATGAACATTTTTAAGAATTCTTCAAACAAGCGAGCCGCTGGAATATTAGCCATTAATGAAGAAAGTTCTTTGATAGGCGCTTTAGTCGCATCACTTATTTTCATATCGAGCTTAGTAGCAAAACGAATCGCGCGTAACATTCTTACCGGATCTTCACGGTATCGTGTTTCAGGATCACCAATTAAACGGATGACTTTATCGTTTACATCTTGAACGCCATTAGCAAAATCATAGACTTTAAAGTCTTTAGCTGAATAATAGAGTGCGTTGATAGTAAAATCTCTGCGCTCGGCATCTTCATCTATACTGCCGTAAATATTGTCACGCAATAACATACCGTCTTCGCTTTGCTTAGATGTTTTCTTACAGCTTTTCTCTTGGTCAGTTGCATTGTCATGATGACCTCTGAAAGTAGCAACTTCGATTATTTCACGACCAAAAACAATATGTGCTAAACGAAAACGTCGACCGATCAAGCGGCAATTTCTAAATAAAGCTTTAATTTCATCTGGTGTTGCATTTGTTGCAATATCAAAATCTTTAGGTTCGAAGCCTAGTAAAATATCACGAACGCCACCACCAACTAGGTAAGCATCAAAGCCGCCTTTATTTAAACGGTATAATACTTTAAGTGCATTTGGGCTGAGTAATTTACGTGAAACGGGATGCTGGTCTCGTGAGAAAACCAGTGGATTATCAAAAGATGCAGTAGAAACCTTTTTTTTGTTACTGGTGCTCTTCTTTGTATTTTTTTTAGGGGTCGTTTCAGCGATAGTTTTACTCACTTTTTTGGAGAAAACTCGTTTGCATAAATTAATAACGCTTTTGATAGTCACAGACCTTTAAGACAGACATAAAATAGTGCCGCAATGATATAACAGTGCAGGGCAAAAGAGAATAACAGACGAGATAATTAGCATGAAAAAACAGCGAATAAAACTGTGTGAGAGTCTAGGTTCACTTTTCTCCCCCTAACTAATTCAGTAGGCATAATGATTGAGTCATTTTAGGAAAAAACCATTATGTCCATTTTAATTGACTACCAAGGCAATGTTTCGCCATTTGAATGCTTAAATACACCGGAGTCGGCCATGGTTAAGTTATCCATTAGGCTGATTAGTCGCGCTGCCGCTTCGGTGGCGCTGATGTCACCATTACTTAAGATTCCGTCACTATTTACCATCTCTGTTTGCACATAACCTGGGTGATAAATGCCAACAGATATATTTTCATCACTAAGGTCTCTTGCCAATGATACCGCCGCGATATTCAGTGCAGCTTTTGACATTCGGTAGCCATATCGACCACCAGAAGTATTATCTGTAACTGAGCCCATTCTTGAAGTGATCAAGCCAATCTTGCTACCTGACGATAAGTTGTCGAGTAACGCATGGCTTAAAAATAAAGGTGCTACAGCATTAACATTAAATTGCTCAAGAATAGTTTCTTGGTTTAAATCACTCAATTGCTCGTTACGTAAAATACCAGCATTGTTGATTAATAAATCAATGGTAATACCACTCAGTGCTGATACGGCTTTATCGATACCTGCTTGTGTCGCGACATCTATTTGTTCAACCACATTTACACCAAGGGCATCTAAATCCTTAGAACTTTGACGACAAAGTGCATAAACGGTGTCGCCACGCTTTTGAAAAATGCTAGCCATGGCATAACCGATACCACGATTGGCGCCAGTAATTACAATAGTTTTATGTGTGTTAGTAGACATAATATTTCCTTTATTAAATGTTTTTTAAGTAGTGCACTGCTAATTATTTAAGACTAAGTGATTTAATCGATGGGGTAGTTATAATACTTAGCTTAATCAATATTTATTTCAACGGCATTAGGTACAAGGCTACGATGCCAATGATTAATAGCCCATTGAATTATCTCTTCAACGCTAGCGCTTGCTAATTCAGGTATCGGTGATTGACCTAAAAATTGTAGTGCGGCAATAAGCGCTGGCTGTGGTCTATCGTTATCAATAGCTGGTGCTTTGTTTTGCTTGCTAAGTTTATAACCATCACTCGTAATTGCTAAGGGGATATGACCAAATAGTGGTGTCTTACATTTTAAAAAACTATCGTTTAATGTTTGAAAAAGAGTTAGCTGTCTAGCTGTTGGTTCGAGTAAATCACAACCACGAACGATATGAGTAATGCCCTGCGCAATATCATCAGCGACTACGGCAAGCTGATAGGCGAATAAACCGTCTTTTCGGTGAACGATAAAGTCTTCATTCGCTAATGCCGGATCACAAGCGACACTGCCTTGAAAAATGTCATCAAATTGATGTAAACCGTATTGGTTAACAAGCCTTACCGCGCTGTTTTGGGGAGTATGATTAACTTGACGGCAATGACCTTGATATATGCCACCTATTACTTTAATTTGTGCCCGAGTACATTGGCAAAAATAGCTAAGTTCTTGTTGTGCTAAATTAGATAGAATGTCACGGTAGTATTGAGATTGATCACTTTGATATAGCTCAGTTTCATCCCAATGTAAGCCATAAGCTTCGAGCGATGTTAATATTGCGCTACTAGCGCCTTTTTGCTCGCGAGGTGGGTCTATATCTTCAATGCGAATCAGCCACTTACCTTGTTCATCACGGGTATTAACGAACGATTTTGCATCAAGAAAGCTCGCCAAAGCAGCGATAAGTGAACCAAAATGGAGTAAACCAGAAGGGGATGGAGCAAAGCGACCACGATATTGAGAAGCCTTTTTAGGCTCCTGTGGTCGCTTGATATGCAAGTTTTGCATGTAAAGAACTGACTAATGTTAGCTAGAAGTTAGCCAGCCATTTGGCGTTCTTTAATTTCAGCTAACGTTTTACATTCAATACAAAGATCTGCAGTAGGACGGGCTTCTAAACGACGAATACCAATTTCTATACCGCAAGATTTACAAAAACCAAAATCATCATCTTCGATTAACTGTAGAGTTTTTTCAATTTTCTTGATCAGTTTACGCTCACGGTCTCGTGTACGTAATTCAAGACTAAATTCTTCTTCTTGAGCTGCTCTATCCACAGGATCTGGAAAGTTTGCTGCTTCATCCTGCATATGCGATACGGTACGATCAACTTCTTCACGTAACTGTAAACGCCAAGCATCTAAAATTTTCTTAAAATGCTCTTGCTGAGGTTCTTCCATGTACTCTTCGCCAGCTTTTTCTTGATATGGCGCAACGCCTGCTAAGGCAAGGATACCTAGTGGCTTGTGTTTAGTTGTTGGCATGCTTAATTCTCCCAATGCTACATAGACCAAGGCAATTCAATAATATATCACGTTTTTCGTGATAGAGTGCCTTTGTTGTAAGTGCCAATATGTTATATATGACCCGATGATGCAGGACTATATTGTGTCGCACATGATAAAAATCAACAGATTAGCTAAAATAAATATTTTTTTCAATATTATCAACTAGTTAATTGTGGTGATAACTTTTATTCTATTCTTTAAAAATTTTGAGCAAGCTTTTTTAGCAAGTTTTACTAGGTTTAGTCAATCTTTATCGTTCAATAAAAGGAATTTTTTCACATACATTAAAATCTAACTGACCGAGATTGAGCGAAAAATTCGCTTTATAGGCTATTATCTCAACACCTGCAATGCGAGCTTCTTTGAGTAAGCTTGCATATGTTGGGTCAATATGACTTGCGGCAGAAATATCATTAATGCCGCTATGTAATACAGCAAAAAATAAAACCGCTCTATGTCCGAGTTCAACCATTTCTATCAATTCACGTAAATGCTTTTGTCCGCGAGTAGTAACAGCGTCAGGGAAATAGCCATGGTCGCTGTCTAATAATGTGACTGATTTAACTTCAATATATGTGTCAGGGGCATGGTCATAAGTTGCTAAAAAATCAACGCGACTATTCTCATTGCCATATTTAACTTCTCGTTTTAATTTAGTGAAGTTAGCTAATTCACCGATCAAGCCTTTATTTAATGCATCTTCAACTAACTGATTGGCCCGTAATGTATTTACACAGATAAAGTGTTTAGCTTGTGTTTGCGTGATTTCCCAGCTAAATGGATATTTTCGTTTAGGGTTGGTTGAGGTACTGTACCAAACGGTATCATCAGGCTCTGCACAACCTTTCATTGCACCCGTGTTAGCACAATGGATAGTTGTTTCTTCACCGTTATTAAGTTTAATATCGGCTAGAAAACGTTTATAACGCTTAATTAATTTGGCGGATTGTAATTGAAGTATCATTTTAAAATTAGCTAACTATATTTTTCTCATCATAGCGTAATTTATTACTGAGCAGATCACTTTAATTAACTAATGCAGTGTTTCGGCGTTTATTTTTTAATATATTTTCTTGTTCAATAAAGCCATTAAGCCAATCGGTTGCGCTGTTACTATCACTGAAAACATGGAACTCTATTTGACAGTCATGATAGATGCGTTGTAATTGCATTTGTTGTATATCAGCATAGGCACTGTTTAAAATAACAACCGCAATGGCGATCATACCTCTTTTTTGTCGATACTGTGTTGTTTCTCTTAGTTGCTGTTCTGCATCAGGAGTAAAAATACTATTGCCACGAAAGGTGATCAATGAACCCCAGGGTTGACCATTCATTTTTTCAATCAATTGCTTTATATCTTGGTGATATTTTTCCATGGTAATTTCATTAAATGGCCCTTGTGCATCAACTAATAAAATATTATTTTCTTGCTCAATAGCATAACGTCCATGTGCAGGATATTGCATGATTGTTCCTCTTTGATTATCTCTAATTATCTCTATTTAATTAAAGGGGGAACATTTAGTAATAGCAGTATTTTCAGAACTTACCAAGTATGCATATACATTTTTTTGCAAGTTTTTGGCTGGGATACTTATACTTTTTAAATGATTTATATCAACTGCTGTGGGAGTGCCTGTTATTACTCTGTTTTTACTTCCAACCAAGCTGTTGTTCAAAATCTTGGTCTAACTTTATAGCAAATTCTTTTGCATGCATTGCCACTTGCTCTAACTTTATTTCTTCTTCACTTTGGGGCTCATACTTAGTGACTTTTACAGGGTAACCACTTTCATCAGTTGCCATAAACGTGATAAAGCAGCGGTTAGTCACGACATAACTATGTTCTTTAGGATCGCAAGCTCGTACTACCACATAGATGTGCATACTACTGCGACCAGTGTGTACTATCTGAGCCGTTACAGTAATCATTTGACCTACTAATATAGGACGAATAAAGCGGATACCATTGGCAGAAATAGTTACACTGTAACGCTTGCTCCATTTTGCCGCACAAGCATAAGACGCTTGGTCAATCCACTTCATCACCATACCTCCGTGAACCTTACCGCCAAAGTTAACATCTGTTGGCTCAGCTAAGAAACAAAACTCAACTGTGTTATCGAGAGATTTTTTCATTTATAAATACCTAAAGAGCTATTATTGGCAGTTGGATTAATTATAGACAAAATCAATTGTTTATCGAGTTATGCATATTGTCATTTAATAAACTTGCTTCAGGTGCTTGAACAGTAGGCTGCTAATGAGATTGAATCTAATATAAAGCCGGCTGTTTAGCTTATTTGAATATGATCAATACATTCATCTGTTTTGGAATATGCCCAACAAGTAATAATTGTTATGATGAGATCCATTTTACTTATAATTTTATTTTATCAATGGCCGTAACACCTTCTTTACCTATAGAAGCAATTAAACAACAATTTTGCACTGCGCTTGAAGAGCGAAATACTCTTATATTATCGGCTCCCCCTGGAGCGGGTAAATCAACGTGTTTACCTTTATGGCTCTTAAGTTTGCCAAGTTTGGCGAATAAAAAAATATACTTGCTGCAACCTAGGCGTTTAGCCGTTAAAAATATTGCAACATTTTTAGCAAAACAGTTGCATGAAAAGGTAGGGGAAACCGTTGGTTATCGATTACGCAATGATACCAAGACATCATCGAATACACGCCTTGAAGTGATTACTGAAGGCATTTTAACGCAGATTATTCAAAAAGATGCGGAGTTATTAGGTACCGCATTAGTAGTTTTTGATGAATTTCATGAGCGAAGTTTACAAGGCGATTTAGCTTTTGCTCTTACCCGTGAAGTGCAGACAGAGTTACGAGATGATTTAAAAATACTGTTGATGTCTGCAACGTTAGATATTGAGTATTTATGCCAAGCCTTACCTGATGCTCACTTGTTAAATAGTGAGGGGCGAAGTTACCCCGTTGAAATCAGTTATCAAGCACCCAGAGCCCATCAACGTTGGCGTGATCATGCCTTGGCGGTGGTAAAAGATAAAATGTTACATCATCAGGGCTCAATCTTAGTTTTTTTGCCTGGTAGCGCCGATATTCGTTTTCTACTTGATAGATTAATCGCTCAGCAAACGGAAGGTGTCAAAGTTTGCCCATTATTTGGAGAGCTAAGTCTAAAGGAGCAGCAACAAGCTATAGCACCTTGCGTAAATGGTCATAGGAAAATTGTTTTGGCGACTAATATAGCTGAAACGTCACTAACTATTGACGGTATTGACCTTGTTATTGATTGTGGACTTGAAAAAGTTGCTGTTTTTGATAGTGCTAGTTTGATGAATAAGCTTATGCAAAAGCAAATATCCAAAGCTTCAGCAGTTCAAAGGGCTGGACGAGCAGGACGACTCATGCCAGGACACTGTATTCGCTTATACCCTAAAGATGACTTTGAACGTAGGCCTCTGCATAGCGTTAATGATATTCAACAAGCTGATATACTGCCGACACTCATTGAAGCCGCTCGATGGGGAGTTTCTGCCTTAGCTGAATTACCGTTATTGGAATTACCCAGTAAAGTTAAAGAACAGCAAGCATGGCAAGAATTACAAAGTCTAACTATTGTTGACGATAAATTTTTACTGACAAAACACGGCGAAAAAGCGTCTAAGTTACCTTGCCACCCACGTTTTTCTCATATGATATTAATGGCGCAATCTCAGGGGAGGAGTTTAACATTATTGGCTTGTTTAATTGCTTCTTTACTGGAAGAACGCGATGTTTTAAAAGGGGAGCAGGCGAGATATGATTGTGATCTCATTCATCGATTGCAATTACTGATTCAGCATAAAAACAATAATGATCCAATATTAGCGCGAATTATACAACAAGCAAACCGACTGGCTCAAAATGTACAATTGCGTTTTAGCGTACAATCTTTGGATTTAACGAAAACAGGTTTATTACTTGCTTATGCTTACCCGGAACGTGTTGCTAAGGCCCGAATAAATCATGGTGATTTTATTTGCGTCAATGGCAAAGGAGTATCCGTTAATGAGCAAGATGCTTTAGCAGGAGAAGATTTTATTGTTATCGCTCAAACCAGTCTACAAGGAAGTCAGTTAAACGTCAGATTAGCGAGTCAAATTAGCTTGGAAGAAATTACCAATACTTTTTCTCCACAAATAAAGCAGCAAGACATCGCCAGTTTTGATAATAAAAGCGGAAGAATAATAGCTAAAAGACAAACATCACTTGGGGCAATTGTTTTATCGGAACAACCATTAAAAAAAGAGGTCACTGAAGAAACTATAAGTATTATGTGGTGTGAGCTGGTGGAAAAAAAAGGTTTGAGTTTTTTATCTTGGCAGGCCAATGATTTAGCACTTAAAGCGCGTTGGCAATGGCTGAATAAGTACTTCCCTGAGTACAATTTAGCGGTTATCGATGACGCCCTACTGTTGTCTAATCTCAAAACTTGGTTTGCTCCATTTGTTGGCAAGGTAAAAAATAAAGCCCAGCTCGACAAGTTAGATTTATCACAGATGTTATTGTCTTTGCTGAGTTATCAAAAACAAAAAATATTAAACCAAGCTGCACCTACCGTTTATATTGGACCAACAGGCAGAAATTGCCCAATTAGTTATTCTCTAGATGAATCACCAAAAGTCTCCTTACCAATGCAAGAATTATATGGCCTGACCATAACACCCAGCGTTGGTGCAATTGTTGGTATAAGTAAGCAAAATCCGAGTATTCCTTTATTGTTAGAGTTACTTTCTCCTGCACAAAGACCTATTCAAGTGACACAAGACTTAGTTAAATTTTGGTCTGGAAGTTATCAAGCAGTGCAAAAAGATATGAAAAGTCGCTATCCTAGGCTTGTGTGCTATTCTTAAGATTGACTGGTCATGTGTACTTTTACATGATTGACAGTTAAAGGTGGTTACATAGTTAAATAGGTATTTATGTCTTTATCAAAAAAAGAAAGAATTGTATTAATACGGCAAATAAAACACAGTCATTCAGACATAAGTTCAGCCTCAATAAATAATAAATCAGAAGTTATTCAATGTGGCAGTGGCAAGTATTTTATAACTCCGAGCCGATTTATGGATGAAAAACACGATGTTTATTTATTCCCCTTTCTATTTAATGATGATCGAACCCCTTGGGAGGATGCTAACCTTTTTTTGTTTTCGTCGGCTTTAGAAAAAGAAAAAGGGTACTCTAATTCTGACGCGGTTCGTAAAAAAGCTAGCCTATTAATTGATTACAAAATTTACTGTGAACAAAATGAAATTGATTTGAATGACTTTAGTGGGAGGAAGCCTAAAAGGCCTACATACCGTTACTTTTTTTATTTAATACAGAAATCCAATGAAGGAACACTTTCACGAAAGAATTTAAATCAAATGACAAGAGTTGTTTATGATTTTTATAAATATTTATCTAAGCAATTAAATTCTGATATAAATTTAGACAAAGTAGATACTGTAAAATCAGTTCGAAGGTTTTACCAAAACTCTCATGGTAGTACTTATTCTATTGTTCAAGAAAAACGGGGTCAAAGCCTAGCGGTAAGCCAGATAGGAAGGCCTGTCGGAATAGGGAAGGTTCGAGAAGATGGCGAAGATCTAAGACCTTTACGTGATGTTGAGTTAGATGAATTATTATCCGTGTTATCTACAGAGAAATTCGCCGTAGATGAGCGATTAATTCATTACATCGCCTTGCAAGTAGGCGCTAGGAAACAGTCAATTTTAACTTTACGAATGAAACACCTCAAATTGTTTTCTTCTGAAAATATTTTAAAAGACAATACGTTCTTGGTTAATGCTGGACCAGGAACAGGCATTGATACAAAGTATAATAAGCCTCAAACCCTTTATTTTCCCGAACAACTCGCAAAGCAATTATGTAGGTATGCTTTTAGTCAAAAAGCAATAAAAAGGCGCAATAAATTTATTAAAGATAACGGTAAGATTTTAAATGATGACGATATGTATGTTTTTCTTTCTTCCGCGGGAGGAGCACATTATATGGCAAAGTCAGATCCTAGGTACATTACTACTAAAAGTAGACCGCAAGGGCGTAATACTTATTCAATGGGTAAAAAACTCAGTAAAATTGCAAGTAAAGAGTACCCTAGGGATTTTGTATTTCATTGGCTAAGAGCTACATATGCCTTACGTTACTATCGATTTCTTCAACCCTTATTTACAAAAGGGTTAGTTTCTGACGGTAATATTATTTCTATGGTTCAAAAAAGGTTGCACCATAGCAGTCGAGAAATTACAGAGCATTATTTAAAGCTTTTTGACTCTATCGACGACAGACTTATTGCTCAGCAACTTTATGAAGAAAGAGTTTTTGATTTATATGGCTCTAGTATGGATTTAGTATGATCGATTTTGACTATATTCAAAGGAAAACAATAACAGTAACTCTTCAGGAACTAATCGATAAAGAATTTCTACACCCTGAATTATTGAGACTTTACCTTCCTAATTCTGAGAAGAAATATCCTATGGATATTGGTGTTGTAGCCTACGCTAAAAGAAAACATGTTCAAAGCTTAGTTAGCTACGAAAAAACCTCTCATCTTGTCGTTCTTGATTCATTTATACATTCAAGAAGGAGCTTCATAAATAACTTTATTGATTACATTGTGACTGGTGGTTATCGAGAGTCGAGTATTAGTTCGTTAATCTCAAAAATCAGATTGGCATTTAATACAGTAGAAAAATTTGGTTTGTCTGGCTTGATTTTTAACAGTATTGAAGATACAGCTGAGGCTTACCAACGTTTAACTTTCGAATTAAAACATCAAATAAATATTAGCGAGATCACTTCAAATCAAGCGTTACAGACACAAGTCAGTATAGGTTTTATTATATTAATTGGGCATGGAAAAGTTACTTTTGATCATATAATTGAAAATAATATTAAATTTAGAGGGGGAGGGAACCCAACACAGCCTCGTGAGGTTATTGAATTACGTTATGCATATGAAACATACAAATCTCTTGGAGTAGGTTTAACTGATGGATTGGTTAACGGCAGAAACTTCCCACTGTTGATTGAAATGCAGGAGTATAAAACTTACTTTTTTCCATATGCTAGCCATCGCATAACCCCTTACTGTCACAGACCTAGCGATGTATATAATCACCTTGATGGTAGGTTGGTGACTCTTGAAGAGTATGTTTTAAAAAGGCCAGAAAAAAACAAGTGGGAACTTAATAACAACTTATCTAGAAGTACAGATATTCTCAAAGAAGCGAATGTAAATCTTCGCGCTAAGTGCCGCCGAGCAGTCGCTGCTACGGCAATGCAGTCTTTTCAAATGATTTTTTTGATGATTACTGGGGCATACGTAAATGAGATGAATAAAATTGACTTTGATGGTGCTTTTGAAAGTGATAAGTCGTTAAATCAAAAAAGTTATCAAGTCGTTAAATTTAGAGCTAATGGTAGGGTTATTCAATATGAACTAGCCCATGGAGCAGTGAAGTTATTTGAACGCTATTTAACTTTACGAAAGTGGGTTCTTAATGGAGATTCATTTGAAAAACTATTTTTCGGTTTTAAAAGCAAATCATGGAAACCCTGTAGTGTTACTCAGGCAGCTATAAGAAGTTTTCAAAGAAACAAAGTGATTGGTATATTTATGCCGGATGATTTTGACATGTTAACTTCCCGTCAATTTAGAAAAACTAAAAGCTTATTTTTACATGAACAACCAGAGGTTTCTAAAGAAACAGTTGCGCGGGTTTTAGGGCATTCGGATAAAACTAATGAAGAACATTATATGGAGGTTTCACCAGAAAGGGCACAGGAGGAGCTTACTAATTTTTGGGATTCAGCTCGCGAAGCCGCAAATCATATTAGCTTTGATGATGAAGGTTGTAACCAGGGGCATATGAGTACCGCTTCAGGTCATTGTGTTGAATATCAACAGCCGAAGGCTGCGATAGACTCACCTCCCATTCAACCCGATTGTCGTACACAGTATGGCTGTTTATTTTGTATTCATTACATCTGCCATGCAAATGATGAAACAGATGTCCATAAATTATTTAGTCTTCTGTACATCATAACTGGTGTCTTAAATGCTACTGCAGAAACGACTAAAGCTAGGGAATTGTTTTTAATGTTGTCATCGAGAGTAAGGCAAATACTTATTCAAGTAAAAATGAAGTCAAAGGCCGGGCATGAAAATGTTGATGTATATCGCGATAAGGTATTTCAACATGGAGAGTTGACTCCTTATTGGGAGAATCGTCTACAAAGGTATGAATCACTAGGTCTTATCTTTACAGAACACCAAGGAAGCGAAAATTATGAACTCTGATATTGTTTTTACAAATAGAGTATTTGGACAGGCTTTAACTGATAGTAGTTTAGGTTTATCTGAATTTAACACTCCAGATACTTTAACCGTAACGCCATCAGGAGTCATCGTACCTCGAAATTTTATTTTATGTCGCGATAAATATAATGTTCCAACAGCAATTTATAAAAATGATAAGTGGGATTTGACACCTTATATATTATCTTCTAAATCTAACGAAACAATTAATTTCGGTGATTTAACGTGCACGGATGAAAACAAAAAAGATCAAAGTCTTGTAGATGAAGTCAAAAGGATTGGCGTTTTTATGATGTACTTCATCAATTCAGGAGCAATAGGTGCTTTAGCTGTATCAACCATTTCTCGATATATAAATACAGCTAAAAGTGCTGCATTTTTTTGTATAGAAACAAGTAAAGATAAAATGATTGGTAGGTTAACTTTAAAAGAACTATTTACTAATAAAGTATATTTAGCCTTTTATATTAAAACACTAGATAAAAGATCTAAACAGCGATTACATGCACTCTTAAAAAAATTGAATGTCGTCGGTAAAGATCGTCTTGGTTATGAGGTAGCTGATTATATAAATTTACATGAGCCGATCCCCCATAATCAACACCCCGTTATACCAACCAGGATTTATCTTGAAATGGTGAATTATTTGACGGATAAGGTTGAGTTTCTTAAGGAGAATACCGAGCAATTAGAGAACTTTATAAAACTCTTTGCAGATCGTTATTATGGCTTGAGCATTGAAGTACAAAAAGATCGTATGTTTGAAGATGGTATTGATCCACGAGATAGAGTTTTTAGGCCAATTATGAGTGATGCGATTAAACTCAACGGTCTTAATAAATTATCTGCTCATTATCCTTTTAAATGTACAACCAAAAAAGAATTTGTAGCCCTTTTAGGGGCAATTCAACATGAAATGAAATCTACGATCCATATGTATACAGGGATGAGGAACGATGAGGTTAATCGATTGAATTATGACTGTATTTTAGAAAAAACCACACATAAGGTGATTTCTGATAAAAAAGGCAATATTCTTTCACCTAGTTCTGTTGTAAATATTATTTCTACAACAACAAAGTTCACTGGTTTTCACAAAGAAGAATCATGGCTCGCTCCTTCAATAGTCATAGATGCAATTTCGATACTTCGTAAGATTGTTCGTGGAATATCATACTTAGTAGGTGTTGAAGCAAGTGACTGTCGCCTTTTTCTTACAACAAGTCCTATTACGGCAGTAAAAAAGAAGCCTAGTCTGCGAAAAATATTTAAGAGCCCAAGGTCTCATCGAAAGTTTAATCTAATAAAACCACAGTTTATTATTAACAAGAATGATTATGATGTACTCATTGCAAGTGATCCTGATCGAAACTTTTCAGCTTCGCCTGAATTTGACTGTGGAAAACCTTGGCCCGTGACATCACATCAGTTCAGGCGCTCTTTAGCATTTTATGCTGTCAACAGTGGTTTTGTATCATTACCAACATTGAAAAAGCAATTTAAACATTTATCTCAAGAAATGACTAAATATTATAGCCGAAACAATGAAAATGTTATGACAATATTCGGTCATTATGATGTTGAATCAAAGGAGTATGTTCTTCCTCTCAATCATATTGCATATGAGCTTCAAACAGGAATGTCACTAGCTACAGCTGAATCGCTATTAAAAGATTTATTGAGTGAGGATAGTACTCTTCACGGTAAAACGGGTGGGTATTTTGAAAAGCAACGTGAAAAGCTTAAAAGTGATGAAGCTTTAGTTGAAGAGTTAATCGAGAATACAGCTAAGAAAGTTCATGATGGAGAAGTAAGTTATCGAAAAACGCTACTTGGAGGATGTACAAATATCGATATTTGTAGCTGCTCAATACTAGGAGAGTTTGCCGATTGTTTAACAAGTCAATGCGCTGTTATTAAATCAGAAAATATCGATAAGCTCATTAACTCAACTAAAAAGGAGTTAAGTTCTTACGATAAATTATCTGTAGAATATCTGTCAACAAAGTCAGAATTAGAAGAGCTAGTTAGTTATAAAAAATATAATGTAGAGAGAAATTCTGAGTAAGCATAGGAATTAAAAAATGACACCACAAGAAAAAATAATTGCTTGTTATGATGCATTAGAGCGATTAAAAAACGGAACACCTCGAGTTACGTGCTTTATTGGTATTGAGTTAGATGAAATAACTAACTCAAAAGTTTCCCAGGAAGCCGGGTTTGATAAGGGGTATATCAAAAATAAGAAGATAAGCCATCAAGGCATTGTGCAAAGCATACTTGATGTTAGTAAAGAAACCGAATCACAATATTTATCTAAAGCTGAAACTCAGAGAAGGCATGACAAAAAAATTAAAAAACTAAAAGGTGATTTAGATCGTACTGAGCAAATGTTAGAGGAATCACTTGCTCGTGAAATATTGTTAATGACATATTTAAAAGAGTTAGAAGGGAAATTATATAAGTTAAGTAGGTGATTTTCGCGAATTATTCGTGGTTACTATTCATTTGGGTAATTACATCAGTTTAGCCACCCAATATCATTTACTGTAGCCACTGAGTTACACTATATTTGCCGCCAATGTATTAAGTTCACTTTGCGTTTAGCTGACCTTAGCTTTTATTTCAGTAACGACAAGTTTTCGACACTTTTGACATGAAGGTGAACTCTGAATAATTTTAATAATTGAAAGGTTCTTGGAATGATTACTAATGGCAGTAGCTACCACAAAGCGGACTCTTTTATCACTGAGAAATCGATCTCAAAACAGTCAGCAAAGATACGAAACCGGACGTTAGCCCTGACTTATCTTGCGATGAGTAATCTGACACAAAACAGTCCTGCGTTAGATAATAAAACTGTGATAAATATCAACAGAAATATGTAAAGTCAATAATTCTAATTTGATTAAAAACACAGAAAGCGGACATTAGATTAACATGACTTTAGGTATTAAATTTTTATGATTCTATGGCGCTTCGGGGCACCTAGCGAGGTAGTCTTTATGACAACTTGGTGCGCTACATAGTCATTTTAGTCCCAATGAACGAGCAAACATTACAACAATGGACAACCGATGTTTTTGAAGATAATCGTTTCGGTATTATATTAAATAGCTTGGAAAAATATTATTTAAGCTCGCTGAAAAAGTCGCTAAAGGTTCAGAGTCATTGTTATAATTAAATACAAAAAAATATCTCTTGTGTTTAACAATTAGCTGTGGAAATATAAGTTTACTACTAATAATAAAGACTAACACTATGGAAAGGCGACAGTTTTTAATTTCAAGTTCGGTATTGGCGACAAGCCTTGGTATGTCATTAGAAACCATAGCTACCTCAACCTTTTCCGAAATAACTTCCTCCGCGAAAACACTTAGAGTAACAAGTAATAGCGCTTATAAAAGCTTAACGGCACAAGCAAGCACCAGTCGTTTATCTGCTATCGATATTAAAAAGTTGAATATCAAAGCACCAATTAAACACACCTCATCACCTGAAGGTGTAGCGGTCAGTTTCCCGCTAAAGCTGCGTATTGCTCGTCAATATGAAAAAAAAATTTTTCTTTGGTTTGATACCGAAGCGGTTATCCGTGTTTATGATGAATATGCTTTCGAGTTAAACAGTATTCCCCTACCTCAGTCGGTACACTCACTTAATGATTTTGCCTTGGATAGCAAGGGTAACTTATTTATCTTGGCTCAGGGGCAGCACCAGATCATCTGGCTCAGTAAACAAGGCGACGAACTCGGGGTGATAGGAGAGTTTGGTATTGAATTACCTGAACAATTAAATGGCGCCTTAAGTATGACACTTGATAACGAGGATCAACTTCATGTCTTGAATGCTGGCACCAGCACCATCAAAGTATACAAAAATAACGGCGTATTTCTATTTGAATATGGCCAATCCCGCTGGCAAAAGCAACGCCGCTTACACTCTGTCGACGGCAAAGAGACTATAGCCATTAAAGGTGGAATGATGAAGGATAACCTTTGGCAGTTCTCCCTGTCCGGCGAATTACAATAAGGTCTTATAAGGCCTGTTCCTGCTATTACAGGGCTTATTGTTGCTTATCCAAATACGACTTGGTACAGATAGCTTATATCGCTGGGACCAAATGGTACAAAAGATGCAGCAAAGCTCTCTATGCCGTCACCTCTCAATTGGTACATACCCTGTTCTAAATCAATATTTTCATTTCCTGAACTTAAGGTGATTTAAAATTATTGACGATTAGCGCCTAGCAGACTAACCCCCTTTTCTTCAACTTCGGCCAAAGTGAGTTTAACTCCTGTGTCACTACCCTGAGGGGTCAAGGTAAATTCTTTATCAATTAACCCGTTAAATGTTTCTGTTGATAATACATCAAGCATGATAATACCTCCTGTTGTATCTCTACAACAATTATAGTGCGTTCACGAAAACGGGGTAAGACAACATACCGGACATTAGCCTTTTTAAAATTCAGATGAAATAAAGTATTCTAGATGAGCTTGCTAAAAAACTGAGAATGTAGAACATTTACTACCTTGGATATTAAGCAAGGCTAGGCGCTTACATCGGAGGCATGAAAATGGATAAAATGACTATTGTGAGGGGCTCAGTAAAGTTTAAGCCCTCAACCACCGCAGCATAGTTAAAGGTTGTTGTTGGGGATCCGAATAATCACACATATCAAAATAACCCAGTAATGGAAATCCAAAAGCAGGGCCAGACGTAAACGTTTCAATATACGTTTCTGAGGCGCCTTTATAGCCATCCGGATGAAACAAGACTTCAGGTGCCAATTGTATTTTTTTTAATGCCATCCAAGACCATGCAATAGCAGCCATTTCTTCACCGCCGCCATGACCACATTGATGGACATCACCAGATAACTTTGCCCTGCTGTCTTGGGACGTTATGGCAATATGACCCGCTTCATGAAGTAAGTCTCCAGGGTGAAGTAATCGCTCCTTATCAATCAATAACACGCCACTATCGATTAATATGCCAGGCAAAAATGTTGGCTCTGGTATTGACCTTTGTTGATGGCGAATGCCAATATCAGTAAAGAAACGGAGTATCTTATTAATAAGTAACTGTTTATCCATAATATAATTGTTATTCTATAAAAGTATGTTCAATGTTGCTCAGGGTAAATAAGCTAACACTCTTTTGAAATTCAGGGAATCGAATGTCTGATATTATTTTTTCATCAAAACTTTCTTGTATATTTAATGTGAAGCTATTGCAGCAAGAAGTCATGTTAGTGTTAGAAAACAACTGGGTTAATCATGTTAATACTAAATGTTATCGCGGTGATTGGGACGTACTCCCGATTAGAACACTTAAACAAAATCTAGAACAACATCCTATACTACAGTGCTTTTCCTTAGAAGAAGAAGGAGAGTGGATTAACTTACCTTTAATAGATCAACTACCCGAAGTTAGAAAGGTTATTGAGTTCTTCCAATGTGAGGTTGAAGCCGTTCGTTTTATGCGATTAAAACCTTACGCTGAAATAAAACCCCATCAAGATAAAGGTTTAGCTATGGAATATGGCTCTGCCCGCTTCCATTTACCTATATTTGCCGGTGAACAAGTTGACTTTACCGTAAATGAAAAGCTTATACCGATGAAAAATGGCGAGCTTTGGTATATCAATGCCGATGCGGTACATTCAGTGAAACATATCGGCAGTGAAGATCGAATTAACTTGGTGATTGACTGTCAGGTAAATCATTGGTTAAAGCAGCAGATCATACAAGTAGACATACAGAACCATGGATAGCGAAATATTATTAGGGAAGATGAATGATGAATAAAGTAATTAATATCGAAAAAATACAATACGATATGACGAATATAGTGACTCAAATATTGCGTTCATCGCCCGATGAGCTTGGTTCGTTGCATCTAATACTCACCAAAATGGGTACTATTTTATCTGATATTAGTGGTGTTGATGTAGATACCACTGAAGATATTGCTGCTGGTGAAACCAAAACATCATTAGGTTTGGCTGTGTCACCAGTGATCGCCGCCAAATGCTTGCAAGATATTGCACGTACGCGCTGTTTCATACAAGGGATCAAACAAGCGATTGACGATAAATTATCTGAAAATAAAGGGACGGTAGAAGTCCTTTACGCAGGAACAGGTCCTTATGGTCTATTATTACTGCCATTGTTATTAGTTTATAAAAACTCCCCTTTATCGATCACCTTGATGGATATCCATCAAACTTCCATTGAAGCCGTTAATCATATTGTTGAAACCTTTGAATTAACTTCGTTGATTAACAGTATTGAATTAACTGATGCCACCCAATGGCATCCTGAAAAGGATGTCGCGTTTGATATTATTATTTCAGAAACGATGAAAAATGCCCTTAAAAAAGAGCCTCAGATTTTTATTTTTGCTCATTTACAGCAGTTTTTAAAACCAGACGGGATATTGATCCCGGAAAAAGTCACGCTATCGGCCTGGTTAACCCATACAGGGAATGAAACACGCAAACAAATGGGAGAAAGCGTAGACTTTTCACCGATAAAAATTTCTGATTTTTATCAATTGAATAAAAAAACCGCCGCACAACTTAACCAACAAGGCATCGTTAACTTAAATAGTGAGTGGCAACTACCTTCGTTTTCAAAAAAACATAGAGATTTAAAGTTTTGCACTGATATTCAAGTGTATCAACAACATCAACTGACAGAGTTTCAATCTGATCTTACTAGTAATGAAAATTTCTTCGATTGTAAATTACAATCGAATAAAAGAATAAAGTTTGAGTATAAAATGAAGCCTGAACCTCACTTCTCATGGAACTCTGAACTACTTGAAGTTGATCTTACCTTACCTGAGCTAACAGACTTAGGTACACTTAATGTTATGGGACTAAAGCGATTATGGAAAAAATCGCAGCTTGACCGTCAGCAATTACTAGATCAACAATTCAAACAAATTGAGTGGCCAATGGATGTGGCGTTGATGGATTGTTTGGGTATAGGATTAGAAAATTGGCTACAATATCTTTATCAAGATATCGAGTTTTCTCAGTTCGAGCATTGGCTTGAACGCAATAGTGCCACAGTCATTGATGATAGTGTGCGAGAACTTATCAAAAAAATCTTATTGAGGACTGCGGAGAACAAACTCCCCTCAATAGAGGAAGATGTATTAACACCGGCTGATTTAGAGTTTTTTCAAAAACATGGCTATTTGGTGATCAAAGGTGTGATCAGTAAGTCGCAATGCGTAAGGACCACGGAGGCAATATGGCAGTTTTTAGCAAAAGATCCCAATAACTCTGCAACTTGGCAATCAACTCATCCTGCTTGGCAAAAGACCATGGTACAAATGTTTCAACATCCACTATTAGAGCAAAATAGGCAAGCGTATAAAATCAAAAAGCTTTATCAACAGCTATGGCAATCTGAACATTTAATCACCAGCGCAGATCGTGTGGGCTTTAATCCTCCTGAAACAGAAAAGAATCAATATCAAGGCTTTGGATTACATTGGGATCTCGATTTTAATGAGCCAATTGAATTTGGCTTGCAAGGGCTTTTATATTTGACCGACACAGCAAAAAATCAAGGTGCATTCACTTGTGTTCCAGGGTTTCATCATCGCTTAGTGACATGGTTAGCAGAGTTACCAGATGGAGTAGATCCTCAGCAGCAAGATCTTTATGCCCTAGGTGCAAAAGCTATTGACGCTGAAGCAGGGGACTTTATTGTTTGGCATCAATCATTGCCTCATAGAAATAGCCCTAATACAGCAAAATCCCCCCGTATTGTGCAATATATTAATATGTACCCTGCTAATAGACCCTTAACTTAATAAAGAAACAAGGTGTTATTTGCTGGAACAATGATAAATCGCTAAAAGTGGACCTTAAGTTTTTATTTTCGTCTACTTACGACCGAGTGCTACAGTTCTAAGCACATTGATGTGAGCCTATTCGACAGAGTATTGCCAATATGTTTTATGGTTAAAGAACTACTAAGGTTGAACCTTCAATCTTAGTAGTTCTTATATTTATCACCTTGCAGGATCTTATTTTCAAGCCATTCATTGACAACCACATCAATGCTCAATTGGATCCTCTCAGTATTACCGTTGTTTTTTACGGAGTGTAAATCACTCAAACGCATATACCATAGCTCACCTGGCTGTAATGGGACTATGGTATCGTTTAGTTTAAATTCAACGAATTCGTTGACGAAAATGGGAACGTGCAGTCGTATTTGATTACGAAATTGTAAATTGAGTTGTGGATCTGCATGTTCTTTTATTTCGCCATGAGGTTCTAACCTTAAAAGTCTTACATTGGTTTTTTGGCACTCCAATGACTTTAAAACCTCTTTAATATAGGGGCTATTACACAATGCTGGTGTTTCATCCCATACCGCCCAGTTGGGATCAGAAAAGTCCAAGGTATCGACATGTGATTTTCTAGCCGTAGTCAGGGGGATAACACTGTAATAGATGTAAGGTGGATAATTTTGGATAAGGTTCAATGTTTCTTGTTGTAAGCGAATAGGATCATACAGTTGAGCAAGTTTAGATCTATCGAACTGAAAAACGCTAAGCTGTTCAGACATAGTGTTAGTTCCCTCTTCATTAAACAATATTTATTATGGATTCTCAGTATAGCGAGAACGCAGATTTTTTTGCATATAAAAGATGTTTTAAGTGGAAAAAGGTAAATACCAAGACCACAATATATACTAACAAAAAATTCATTTAACACATTGATATATAAATTTATTGCCAAACGAGGCTTGCTAATATTTGGTCCACACTAATTCTTTTGACCGATAAGAGAGAAAGTAGTAGTTTAGGATTTTATATTCTGCATAGACAATAATAAAAATGACTACAACCACTGAACTAGACATTTTGGAGCAAGCGCTACAATACCATCAAACGGGTCAGTTTCACCAAGCGATAAAGTTGTACCATAAGGCACTCTCCGAGAAAAATTCTCCATTAGTTAATAATAACCTCGCTTCGGCACAATTGGCTTTGGCAGATAATCAAGGTGCATTTTCTACATTAACAAGCGCCTTAAAAGAGTTTCCAGAAAGTGCAGAATTAATAATGACATTTTCGTTATTACAAGCAAATATGGGAGAGTTGAATAAAGCCATTGAGTTAGCTAAATCTGCCGTTAAAAAAGCACCAGATAAAGCTGCATTTTATTATAATTTAGCTAACTTTAATTATCAGGCTGGTCATTTGGCCGAAGCTGAAAAAGGCTATAAGCAAACATTAATGCTAAATTCTCAATGCGTCGAAGCTCATTTTAATCTTGGTACCCTGTATTACACCCAAAGTTTAGTTAGGCAAGCTATTGCTTCATTTAAGCAAACAGTGAGTCTTGAACCACAATTTCTTCAGGCTTTTATTCATTTAGGACAAATCTATTCCGAGCAAGGAAAATACGACGATGCGATAAAAAGCTATCAAAGTGTTTTGACGATAGATGCTAATAATTTCAGTGTAATAAAAGCGTTAGGTATGGTTTTTCATATATCAACCGAGCTAGAGACTGCACAGCAGCATTATCAAAAAGCGCTTGAGATTTCACCAGAAGACGAAGAAAGTATTATTTTAATGGCTAATTGTTTACGGGACAAAAATGACATTAGTGGTGCTGATAAGTTCTATCAAAAGGCGCTTAAAATAAATCCATCGAATAAAATAGCTAAAGATAATCTGAGTAAATTTTCTAAAGGGAAAATAGCAGCTTGGCATTTTGATATGTTAGCCGATGAGGCAAGAAATAATGCTTTTAATCAAGCATTAAAAAAGCATGTTAAAAAAGGAAATCTGGTTCTGGATATAGGTACAGGCTCTGGTTTGTTGGCGATGATGGCGAAAAGGGCGGGCGCCGATCAGGTCGTGGCATGTGAGATGGTGCCAGATTTAGCTCAAGTTGCTAGCCAAGTTGTTGCCGATAATAAAATGAGTGATGTTATATCGATCTGTAATAAGAAGTCGACTAGCTTGAAAATAGGTGACGAATTACCACGCAAAGCCGATGTCCTTGTTGCCGAAATTCTAGATGTTGGTTTACTTGGTGAAGGCGTTTTGCCTACATTTAGACATGCTTGGGCAAATTTATTGAATGCTAAAGCGGTGATCATTCCTAAAGCGGCAACCGTAGAAGCCTGTTTGATCCAATGTAATCGCTTAAAGCGTGTAAACCCGGTACAAAATATTTCTGATTTTGACCTTTCCGCATTCAATGCTTTTAGGGTTAAAGAAGATTACATACCAACTTGTTTAAATGAAATTCCTCATCATCTGTTGAGCGATACTTTTTTTGTACAGTATTTTGATTTTACTCAATTGCCAGCTCATGCTTCAGTTGAAGAACCTAACAAAACTGATTTACGTATGTCTGTCACTCAAGATGGAGAATTACAAGGTATTGTTTTTTGGTTTCAATTACATCTTGATAATGAAATAACTCTTTCCACTGGGCCACAAGGTGAAATGGACCATTGGGGCCAGGCAGTCTACTTTTTTGAAAACCCCAGGCAGGTTTGCCAAGGAGAAGAAATTCACTTAGAAGTACGCCAAAGTGAAACACTTCTTCAATTCAAGTTGCGCGATATTTAATAAACAAAGAACAAAACTTTATCATGATACTTTGCGGGTATAACTTAAAAGTGGAAACTGTTGAAGATTGCCTAGCGGTAAAGTATAAAAACAGCATAGCGATAAATTTAATTTTTTGTCCATAACATCATCATAATGAGTGATTAATGCATAAATCGATAGTTACCGACAGTATAAATATGCGGCTTGCCTGCGCTAACGATAATACTTTTTTGACGAGATTATTTGCATCGACACGAGATTTTTTTCAGTCAATAGGCACTGAATCTGAAACGATAAAGGCAATACTTGCTAGTCAGCAAATGTTGCAAATGAACAGTTATATGAACAGATTTCCTGATGCTACTCACTTCATTGTTGAAGTCCAAAATGAAAGGGTTGGCCGTGTGATTATTGATTTTGGCGATAATAGCATGCACTTAGTTGATATTGCTTTTTTAACTGAAGCGCGTGGTAAAGGTTATGGTAAAACGGTGATTAAGGCCCTACAACAGACCGCCACTGAAAATGTTACACCTATAACACTCATGGTTGAGCAAAGTAATATAGTGGCGCGTGCGCTCTATGTGAAATTGGGCTTTATCTCTAAATCCTTTACACCACCTCATGAACTGCTAGTATGGAATTACTAACTGAATTATATGAAAAATTTTAAAGTAATTAACAAATAATCTTTTTCTCTACTTTAAATTTGTATTATATTCTAGGTATTTTGGCGTTAAATGGCCTTTGCATATAATGATTAAAAATCATTATATAACTAACCATCAAACATGTAATTGTTGTCTATAACAAGGAAAAGCATAATGACTGAACCCAGCAAAGACTTTCGTCTTAGTATCCTAAAACCACTGGTTGGTGAATTATTTAAAGTAACTGATGCTGAAGGTGGTGTCGTTAATCTTGAACTTTCAGAGCTTGAAGAAGATGTTATTAAAGGTTTTGAAGGCGAGTCTTTTATCGCTAGCTTTAAAGGTGAGGAGAATGCACTTCCTCCTGAAGGAGGGATCTATCAAATAGAGCATGAAAAAATTGGTTGCTGTGAAGTGATGCTCTCCCCCAGCTCTGCAACCATTTGTGATGTGGTTATATCTAGGCTCAAATAGCTCGGTAAAGTAAGTTGGAATATTTTAGCATTCTTTAAATACGTTAGATTATGGGCTGTAATGGACTGTAATAATTTGATAGATAAAAACAAAGTAAAATAAAAAAAACAAAGGAATAACTATGGAACCATATATTGCGCAAATTACTATGTTTGCAGGGAATTTCGCCCCAAGAGGCTGGGCTTTCTGTAACGGGCAGCTGATGGCAATTGCCTCTAACACCGCACTATTCTCGCTTATAGGAACCACTTATGGTGGTGATGGCAGAACTACAATGGGTTTACCTGACTTACGCGGTCGCGTGCCAATTCATGCAGGTAGCGGGCCTGGTTTAAGCACCAAACGATTAGGACAAAGAGCGGGCCTAGAACAAGAGGAACTTAAGATAGTGAATATGCCAAATCATACTCATGTAGCGACACCTACGACTAAAGTTACTGTTTCTGAAGGGGCTGCCAATGTTTCTCTGAAGGCTTCTTCTAAAGCTGGTACGTTAGCTACGCCAGTTAAGGATAGTTCATTGGCTGCGGCTTCAGCTGTAAGAGGTGAGAAGACCCAAGCGTTAATATACAACCAGGAAGAACCGAATGTTACCTTGTTTGCCTCAGAGACAACCGTTAAAGGTATTACTGCCACTGCAGAGACTAAAGTAGAGAATTCGTCTATTGGAGGCAATCAACCTTTTTCTCTCATGCAGCCGTACTTGACCGTAAATTATATTATTGCACTTCAAGGGATTTTTCCTAGTCGAAATTAACCAAAAGAACAGTGTATATTTTGTATTAAGTGCAGATATAAAATAATTGGATGACCTGTGTTGTAGAGTGAGATAAACTTCGCTCTACAGATGAAATGAAACGTTAAGATTAAATTTGTACCAGGCTTGTCGGCAGACCAGTATAAATAAAATATTTAATGGTAATAAAGTAGTGTAAATTCAATGAAGTATTATTTTTTATCTGGCTTACCTCGTTCTGGTTCTACATTACTCGCAGGTATATTACGGCAAAACCCTCGGTTTCATGCCGCTATGTCTAGTCCCATTGCACCGATGATGAACAGTGCCCTAGAACAAATGGGCGCGGATAGCGAATTCAGCTCATTTTTTGATGAGCATAAGCGTAAACGCATCTGTAGGGCTTTATTTGATGCTTATTATCAAGAGCAAAAAACAAAAAACACAATTTTTGATAGCAATCGTATTTGGACCGCACGGCTGCATCAATTAGTAGCATTGTTTGATGATTTTAAAATGATCTGCTGCGTACGTAATCCCGCTTGGGTGATGGATAGCTTTGAAGTGATTTATCGTAAAAATCCCTTTGACTATAGTCGGATGTATTCGCCGCAGTCTAGGCAAACGGTGTACTCACGTTGTGAAGCACAAATAAATTCTGCGGGCATTGTAGGAAGTGCTTGGACAGCCTTAAAAGAAGCTTATTATGGTGAGTACTCAGATAGATTGCTGTTACTTGATTATGATCTACTTACTCAACACCCCAAACGTAGCATAGAATTAATCTACCAATTTTTAGGTGAGCAAAGTTTCGAACATGATTTTGACCATGTTGAATATAACGAAAGTGCGTTTGACCATAGCTTGGGAGTAAAAGGTTTACATACCGTAAAAAAGAAAGTCGAATTTAAACCAAGACGCAGCATATTACCGCCAGACCTATTTCAAAAGTATAACGAAATGGCTTTTTGGCAGGATACAACCGGCACATCAGCTAATATTATTGCAGCGAAGAATAACGACACATTATAATTAGTAAAACAAATAACTTTTAAAACGATACCTTAGCATAGCCATGCAGGGTATGAAGCAGTCAAGGAAGATACCATGAAAAACCACACGTTCAATGTCATGACGGCAGCCATTTTACCTTTAAGTCTACAGCTTGGAGCCATGCAAACGGCGGGTGCTTATGGATATGTTGGTCATAGAGGAAAAGATTTAGCGAGTAACTATATTAAGAGCTCTGCGCATAAGCTAACTGAAAATTCTCTGACACCTCTAACTAAACCGCTGTCTTTAATGCAAACTACAGTGCCAAAAGATGAAGTAACGCTTTATATCCAAGCAAGCAATGAACCTGCTCCCCTTGTTAGCCCTTTCCCTATAGGCGATTCCGATTTACAATTACAAATAAGTACAAACAATCCGATTAATGAATTAATCATTATTGACCAAGCGGTGCCCGACAAATACCTATTTTATAAAGACCTAAAACCAAATGCTGCAATATATGAAATCGTTTCTGATCAAGATGGTTTAACCCAGCTCAACCAAATACTATCTCAATACCAAAACCTTGATGCCTTGCACCTTGTTTCTCATGCCGATGATGGGGTTATTTATTTGGGTAATACCCAAGTGACCGAGCAGTTACTAAAAGAAAAGGTTGATACTTTTTCTAGTCTGAATAATGCGTTAAAAGAAGGCGCTGATTTATTACTTTATGGTTGTAACCTAGCAAAAACTGAAAAAGGTGAGGGGCTTTTAGCCTTAATCGCTCATCAGGCCGATATAGATGTTGCCGCTTCGAATGATTTCACCGGCAATATGGTATTAGCAGGTGATTGGAATCTGGAAATACATACAGGAGATATAAACGTATTATCGCCTTTTTCGCCAAACGCGTTAAAAGATTTTAGCGCTGTTTTAGGCACAGTAGCTTTGAGTACTTTCCCTGCTGGACCACTGTCTTCTATAGCCATAACGGATTTTACGCTGAAAGGTTATGTTAATACTACACAGACTAATGTAGGTATCTTTGCTGGGAAAGGTTATATAAATAGCGCAGTTCAAACTACCACAAGCCATTTTTATGTCGAAGCCAATGGAGGAGGAAGTTTTACGAGTTTCTCTTTAACTGGAGTTAATCTTCAAGATGCCGGAGCTCTTGACATTAGCAATGTCTATATCGTTGGTTTAAAGAGTGGCACCCCCGTCGTCACTTCACTGACTAAGACGGCGCCAACACCAACTCAACAAGATTCATTTGCATTTACCAGTGGCGGGGACTTTACGGATCCCGCTTGGGGTGATTTAACTGGTTTTAAGATTTATTTTACACCATTTAATACTAGTACTGTTATAGGTCTTGATTTTGTTGATTTTACTGTTGCTGCCGCTACCAACGCCGCGCCAGAATTCGACGACGCCGATGATGCTATCACCTTAGTTATCAACGAAGACGCGTCTGCCACAAATATTATCGGTTTAGCCGTTACCGACGCCGATGTTGGCGATACTCTAACATGGTCTGAAGGCACTAATGTTGTCGATAATGGTACGCTTGTTTTAGCAGGTACCACTTCAGCTACAGGTAATGCTGGTGATCTTCCTGCTACCACCTATACCTATACCCCTGATGCTAATTTTAACGGTACTGATACCTTTGAAATTGATGTTAGCGATGGTGCAGGGGGTACAGATACAGTGACAGTGACAGTTACTGTTAATGCTGATGATGATATTCCCACCGTTGCCACTACGCCTACAACTGTTACCGTATTTGAAGATACCGAATCAAATATAGATTTATCAAGTACAGTATTTTCCGAGGTTGATGGCGAAACAATCACAGTGACTCTTGCGATTGACGCAGGTACATTCTCCACACCTGTTGATGGTTCTGGCGTCGGTGCAGGTGTAACCGAAACACTTGTTAGTGCTACCAGTATTACTTTGCTAGGCACTGCCGCGGATATAAATACCTATTTAGATACTGCTTCAAATATCAAATACACTGGCGCATCAAATGTCAATGGTAATGGTGCGGCTACGATCACAATAAGTGCGATTGATGCGGCAGCTTCTGCCTTAGCGTCTAACCCAACGGTGAATATTAATATCACCGCGGCGAATGATCTTCCTACCCTAGCAGGCACTTTTACCACGGCAGGCACAGTAGACGACGATGCCACTACAACGCCATTTGCAGCAGTTACCGTCGGTGATGTTGAAGATGTAGGCGATGTTTATATTAATATCACCCTATCAACAGCCGCTAACGGAGTAATCTCCGGCACAGGTATTACCGACCAAACCGGCGGTGTCTATCAAGTATCGGCAGGCAGTGTTGCTACCGTACAAACTAATTTACAAGCGGCGGTATTTACCCCAACAGAAAATCAAGTGACGGTGACCAATACCGTGGTGACCACATTCACCGTAGCGGTATTTGATGCCGGCACGGGTGACAGTAATAGCACCACAGTAGTGACGGCGACCAATACTACCGATGACTCTCCAACGATATCAGGTGTGCCAAATGACACGGTATTCAAGGAAGTACCTACCAATATTGATCTTGCAGCAACCACGGTTGCAGATATAGATTCAACCAGTATTACCGCAACGATTTCTGTTGATAGTGGTGGACTTGTCGGTGGATCAGCGGGCGGCGCTCATGGTGGTGGTGCAACGGTTGTGCAAACCAATGGTGCAACCATTGATGTTACCGGTACGCCAACGCAGGTGAATGCTTACTTAAATGATACCGCTGAGATGAGTTTTACCTCTGCTGCATCAACCGCTAACGTAACCGTTACGGTATTAATTGATGATGGCACTAACAGTGCAGTCGCGGACACTTCTACCATCACGGTTATTGATGGTGATAGCCCTACAGTAGGCTCAGGTACACATGCAGGAACTGAAGACACGGTAGTAACAGGCGCAAACCTTGTAGCGGCGGGCATGGCAGTGACCATAGAGCAAGCGGCTACAGACCCGCTCGATTATGTCACCATCACGGGTATCACAGGCGGCGTATTAACCTTAACGGGCAGCCCGACAACGACCAGTTTTGGCGGTAGCTCAACCGCTTTATCTGTTGCAGGTACATTAAGCGCGAACGATAAAATAGATTTTGATGAACTTAACTTACTGAGCTTTGCACCCTCGGCTGACCGCACAACCGATGCCGTTATTACCTACACAGTGACTGATTATAATGCGTCAACACCTGACACTTCAGTAACAGGTACTATCACCATTACCTTAAGTGCAGTAAACGATGACCCTACAGGGGTAAGTGAGCCAGCGAGCATCTCTTACATAGAAGAAACCGTTGATGATTTTGATATTTCCACGATAGTTATTGATGATGTAGACAGCGCAAGTTTAGCTGTAGTACTAACAGCTGGCAGCGGTACATTAGCGGCAAGCAACGGTGGCAGTGTTACCGTTACTAACTCAGGTTCGAGTGCGATCACCTTAACAGGCGCTCCTGCCGATATAGACACCTACTTAAATACTGTTTCAAACATTCAATATACTCCAGCGACCGATGTGGCAGGTGCTCCTGCTACAACAGTGGTGATAACTGCTTCTGATGGTGATGGTGCCAATAATATTAACCTTGCCACTATTAATATGGATATCAGTAACGTAAACGACGAACCAACCATTACTGGTACCAACGACACCGCCACTCTTGCTGGTGGAGCAGGCACCGCGGTCGTTTTCTCATCAACCGATATTGCTATCAACGTTACCGCTAAAGATGCAAATGACTTAATCGCTAGCGTAGTATTAACGGTGACTAACGTTACCGATACCGAAGTAATCAAGATTGATGGCAGTAGCAATATTGATTTAAAGACTAGCGTAGGCTCAACAGACCTCAGTAACATAGCTTATTCTATTGTATACAGCGGTACCACTTCTACCATCACTTTTACAGGGATGGGCGCAGGCACCATGACTCAAGCTGTCATTAATACCGCCTTGAATGCCATGACTTATGAAAATACCACCGCTGCGTCAACCGAAGCCGATAGAGTGTTTGTTTTCAATCAAATTGTAGATAATGGCTCAACAGGCGGTTCACACGATAATACTTGGAGCACGGCTGATGTCTTCTCAACGATAACGGTAGTAGACGCCAGCAAACCAACCGCGTCAAATTATACCGACAGTACCACCGAAGATGTGGCAATTACCGTATTTAGTAACACCGAGTTACCGACAACGGTTGATACTGCAACGAGTGACCCTATCGAGTACATCAGTATCATTACCGGCAATATTACCGGTGGTGTTTTATCATTAACAGGCACCCCAACAGGTGGAACCTCAACAGTTGGCTCCATCACCTTTGATACTGCAACGGGTGACTTAACTGGCACTGTAAATATTGCTATTGGTGATATTGGCGATTTAGTTTTTACGCCAACAACAGATTTAGCAGGTGCAGGTGCCGCGTCAATAATATGGACGGTGACAGACGATGCTGGCCATACCTCGCCAACGGCAACTTACACTCTAGATATTACCAATACCAGTGATGCTCCTTTAGGCTCAGACAAAACAATAATACTATTAACGAGTGCTACCCATACCTTTGCAGCCAGTGACTTTGGCTTTAGTGATGCTGATACCGGAGACGGATTAAACCGAGTGCGTATTGATGTGCAAACGCTAACAGGCGGCACGTTAAAATTAAGCAACGTAACGGTGAATGATGCCGATTGGATAACCTTGGTTAATATAGGTAATCTTGTTTATGCCCCTACGGCGGCAGGCACTGATAGTTTCACTTTTACCGTTGAAGATGACAGCGACAATTCAGTGGACGCAACCCCTAATACCATCGCTTTCACTGTGACGGCGCCCATTGTTGTCGTACCACCTATCGTAGTGATACCACCAGCCAATACTCCTCCTACCATCAGTGGTTCGGCGCCTAGTACCGTAGAAGTAGATAAAGCCTACAACTTCACGCCAAGCGCCAGTGATGCCAATGCTGGTGATACCCTAACCTTTAGTATCAGCGGGCAACCAAACTGGGCAACGTTCGATAGCTCAACAGGTGGTTTATCAGGAACACCTAGTAAGAGTGATGTGGGGAGTAGCTCAATTACTATCACTGTTACCGACAGCTCAGGCGCCAACAATGCCAATGCAAGCTTGGTCTTTGCTATAACTGTTACGGCAAAAGCTAATGTTGCCCCTGTAGCTAACGATATGAGTGCAACGGTAGAGGAAGATGGTGAAACGAGTATTACCTTAAACGCTACCGATACCGATAAAGATCCTCTAACCTTGGTTGTTGTCAATCAGCCAAGCAATGGTAACTTAGTTGCTTCAACCCAAGCTCATACTTGGGTATATACCCCAAATGAAAATTATCACGGCAGCGACAGCTTTACCTACAAGGCAAATGATGGCACCGTAGATTCAGCCGTGGTTACGGCCACTATCACGATAACGCCAATCAACGATAAGCCCATTGCCGTTGATGACGTGATAACTCAAACATTCAATAATGAAGGCAGTTATACGCTTGATGTTTTAGGAAACGACACTGATGTCGATAATGATACCCTTACTATCATCAACGCTTCAGTAGATATCGGTAGTGTCAGTGTGGAAAGTGGTCAATTGCGGTATCAGGCAGGTGCAATCCAAGGAAATGCTATCTTGTCTTACGTTATTAGTGATGGAATTGAAACCGCTAAAGCAAATGTCAGACTAACCATTGAAGATATCCCCAAAGAAGATCTACCGGTTATTACCTTGCCAGCTGATATCGAAGTAGACGCAATAGGTTTATACACCAAAGTTAACTTAGGCGTTGCTACTGCCGTTGATAGCACAGGCAAGGCTTTACCGGTATCACTGCTTGATGGTGTTACCGTTTTTCCTCCTGGCAATAATATTGCCTACTGGCAAGCGGTCGATGCGAATGGCTCAGCAAGTGTCGCTATGCAAAAAGTAGTCGTGCGACCTTTAATTACACTGGCTAAAGATGAACAATCGGTAGAAGGTACTTCTCATAGTGTTGGAGTTTACTTAAATGGCACATCACCAACCTATCCTGTCACCATTGCTTATACTGTCGGCGGTACTATGGATGGAAGTGATCACGACCTAATTTCTGGTGAAGTTAGTATTGAGCAAGGTAACTCAACCACGATTAACTTTAGCGTACTTGTTGATAGTCTTGTTGAAGAAGATGAAACCTTAACCATTAGCCTGAGTAATGGCGTCATTTACACGTTGACGGTGTCAGAGAAAAACCTTGCACCAGTTATCAGCTATAACGTTACCCAGGGTGGCGAAGAGCGCTCATTGATTGAAATTGGTGGTGGTGACATTGTTATTCAGACGCAAATTAAAGACGGTAACTCGGAAGATACCCATACTTATCACTGGACAAGTAGTCTAGTTGATACAGATAGTGATGAAAGCAGTTTTACTGTGGATAGCGCAACCTTAACGGTAGGAATACAAACGATTGACGTAAGCGTTACTGATAGTGCAGAAGCACCGGCAACTACAACAGCCAATATCTACTTAGACGTACGAGAAACCTTACCCACTTTAACCAGTGATGATACAGATGGTGATTTGATACCGGATGCTGAAGAAGGCCTTGGTGATGCTGATTCCGATGGTATCCCTGATTACCTTGATGTACCAAGTGCGTGTAATGTCATGCCAGAGCAAGCCAGTCATAGTAATATCTTTTTAGTAGAAGGGGAAGCTGGGGTATGTTTACGCAAAGGGTCAACCGTGGCAAATAATAAAACGGGTGGTATTGAGCTCATTCCTGATGAAGTAGCACCTGATACAAAAGCGATAAACTCTGGTGGATTATTTGACTTTATTGCCTATGGCTTACCTAAACCAGGGCAAGCGTATAGTTTAGTACTACCGCAACGTTTACCTATACCTGTTAGTGCTATATATCGTAAGTACACGGCAAGTAAAGGTTGGTTCGAGTTTGTTGTTGATGAAAACAATAGTTACTCATCAACATTAGGTGACATGGGGTATTGCCCTGCACCAAACGATAGCAGCTGGACAAGTGGTTTAACCGAAGGTCATTGGTGTGTGAAAATCACGGTAAGTGATGGGGGTCCAAACGATGATGATGGTGAAGTTAACAGTACCATTGTTGATCCTGGCGGTGTCGCGATATGGATTAGTGCGAACAGCTTACCTGATGCACAAAATGATTCGACACAAACTGCGTGGAATACACCAGTCACCATTGATGTATTAGCCAACGACAGTGATGCTGATAATGACACGCTAACGATTAACAGTGCCAGTCTTGATTTTGGTGTGGTCGATATAGTCAATGATAAATTAATCTACACCCCACCAACCGATTTCTTTGGTGTAGCAACGATTAACTATGGTATTAGCGATAACAACGGTGGCACTGGGCATGCACAGGTGACGATTAATGTTATTAATATTATTGATGTCATTGAAAACCAAGTGCCGATTGCCAATAACGACCTTGCGAGTACAGATGACCGAACGACTATTACCATTAACGCTTTAAGTAATGACAGCGATGGTGATGGGGATAAGTTAGCGATTATCAGTGTAAGTTCGGAGTATGGGAATGCCCGTATTAACGCAGGTAACGACATAGTTTATATACCGACAACCGGTTTTGATGGAGTGGATATCCTGATGTATACCATTGATGATGGCAATAATGGTCAAGCTCAAGCTCAAGTGAGTATCACGGTGAAAGCCTTTGAAATTATTACTGTGACTAACAAGTCTAGTGGTGGAGGCTCTATGGGTTACCTTGTCTTGTTACTGGGTAGTTTGTTACTAAATCGTCGTAGTAAAAAAGCTACGCAGGTACGTAAGTGGGCCGTTACCGTGCTTTCTCTGTGCTTGTTGAGTTTTAACAGTCAAGCGAATTGGCATCTGGATGCAACATTAGGGCAAGCACAAGCACAAGACACAATATCAACGTTACAGTCTGGCACTATCACTGCTTTTGACGACAGCGACACCAGTTGGTCTTTAGGAGGTGGATACGCCTTTGATAATGGCATCGATGTGAGTGCACATTATCTTGATATGGGTGAAGGAAGTGCAGAAATATCGGGAGAAAGTTTAACGCCAGAGCAATTTCATCAAGCGGTTTCAACTATATCGCCAATACTTGTTATTGGCGTTGCTGTTGAAGTAGGTTATCGATTTTGGCAAGAGCAAAACTTTGGTAGTAGTTTCTTTGTTGGAATGCTCGCGTGGGAAGGAGATATTTCAAGTACGTATAATGGGCAAACACTCAAAACAGAGCAAGATGGTAGCGATATTTATTATGGTGTAAAAGGCACTTACCAACTCACAACGCAATGGCAGCTAGGGCTAGGTTTTAAACGCTACAACCTTGCCCCAAATAATGTAGATAATGTGTATTTGTCGGTGAATTATCAATTTTAATGATGATGATATTTTATAAGTACTGTCACTGAATCTGTGTAATTGTCTATTATAAATACCCATGTAGGATTTATAATAGGCAATGATAAGTAAGAAAAACCTTGGTTTAAAATTGACTTTGGTGTCAGATCTCGTTTGTTCTTTATTTCTTCAAAGTGTTTTTTACTTTTATATCTCGGTAGGGGACGAGATGCGCATAGAAAAATTATTCTAATGTCGGCTATCCCTGAAGATAGCTGACATAAAAATGGAGTTTGTTGTTCTAATTATTTATTCCGCAAAGTGGTAATTGTAATAGTGACGATTAGGTCTATTTCGCAAAAGGGACGAAAGCGAGATAGAAATCACATAGTAATTCTCTTAGTTCAAAATCCGAGAATGCAATAGAACTGTCTTTCTTGAAATGGCGTACCTAATACAACTATTTCTGATAATCATTAATAAGGAATTTTTGGTTTATTTTGGGTATACCTATATCGAACTAATCTAAGCCGGTCTATTTTAAATGTTTACACCACCTATAATAGACCGCTAATATAGAACCACTTATAATAGACTGGTTTCCCAAATTTGAACTCCAATTATCGAGTGTATGCATATTTACGAGCGTCCACTAAAGAGCAAGATGCGCTGCGAGCAAAAAAACAGTTGATTGAATTCGCTGAGCGATCAAATTTAACGATCGCGTCATTCTTCGTGGAGAACGAAAGTGGAGCTACGTTGAATCGACCAGAGCTATTTAGATTATTAGAAATCGCCCAACCCGACGATATTATCCTTGTAGAACAGATTGATCGGATTTCCAGACTTAATGACAAAGATTGGAACAAGTTGAAAGGCATCATAAAAACAAAAGAACTTCGAATCGTCTCACTTGATTTACCTACAAGCCATCAACTCATGAAATATAGTGATGAATTCACCAATCGAATGTTATCTGCAATAAATGATTTAATGTTGGATCTGCTTGCGGCTGTAGCTAGAAAAGATTATCAAGATCGGAGGCGTCGACAGAAAGAAGGTATTGCTAAAGCTCTATCAAATGGATTATATAAAGGAAGAAAAGAAGATACAGAACTATCTAAGAAAATCGAGATGCTATTGCATGACGGGAAATCTTACTCAATAATCGTTCATCTTCTGGGTTGCTCTAGAGGCAAAATTGCAAAAGTTTCCAAACGACTCAAACTAGAAACACTGAAGTCTTAAAAAGTTGGTGTTTTACGCAGCTATTATCCCTAGCTGGAAATCCACTAAGATTAAACGAAGTTTAGGCCAATCATCGATAGAATCACTTATTGTGAGAATAACACAAGGATAAAATCACTTAAGTTGAGAAAGGATAGTTATGGAATCATATATTGTGGTGAATATAGATATTATAGAATCACTTAATGTGAGATTGAAAATAGTGATGATTGCGAGAACACTGGTTTATGATTCCGAGAAACTACAGGTAACCACTATGTAATGAAATAGTTATAGTCCCAGAAGTTATTGAACCAGCCCCTTCTGTTTGTTTGTCTATAATCGCTTTCATATAGATCAGGTCGGTCCCGCTACTTAGTGCACCTTTCATACC
>Ga0209395_1000531_pt1 | contig 55286 bp, 51 predicted proteins | sample GOMGulsemesocosm_3_FD_184635 | JGI IMG/M metagenome (GOLD analysis project Ga0209395, IMG submission 184635) | Methane-oxidizing microbial communities from mesocosms in the Gulf of Mexico - GOM9D Gulf of Mexico (SPAdes) (version 2) | ecosystem: Environmental > Aquatic > Marine > Cold seeps...
CATAATAAACAATGAACGTAACACTACTAAAACCTCGTTAAAAACTTAGTTGTTTTGCGGGGTGCAAATATACCACCTTTCTTCCTTAATAACCTAACTTTTTTTAGTGGTTTTTTGAAAGAAATTGTTCTGTTTGACTCTAAGTGCTGATACCATGTGAATTGACCCGAATAATGATTCTTTATTATACTATTAAATAATATGATTCATCACGGAATCGACCAATTAACTCATTATTAATGCAACTGCTCACCAATCATAATGCGTTACAATATATAGGTAGCATCAATGTTTTTAATAAAATAAACTTTTTTCAGCACCCCAAAAGCTATACTCAAATGTTATTTAAACTGTTTATGTGATTTTTCCTGTCGTCGAAATGACCATTGAGTTGTAAAACCAAACCTTCTGTCAATTATAAAGGCTACGAAATTTCGACTATTATTTCAAAAACAACCCTCTTAAATAAATACCTCCCACGATAAAACATTCAATTATTCTATGATCTGACTTCCCCAGTCAACAAAATGACCATCTGTTATAATAAGTAGTAATAATACATTTTAAAACATAAAAAACTTCTCTTTTTTAGAGAAACAAAAAACATTTATTCAAAAACAGCATTAGTTTTAACCTCTATTTATTTCGAGTTACACTTTAAAATTAGCTGTAAAAAAAAAGCGCTACCATAAAAATGATAACGCTTTTCTATTAACCAACCAATACTATAAATTATAAAAAATTTAAAGTCTCAAATGGGAACCACCCCGTTTGAGGGCGCAAAAGTACTTTCTTTTTTACGATATCCGTATTAAAAAGTGTTTTTTTAACATATAAATAACAATTGTACTGATATTTAGCTAGTTATGGTGTTATTTTGCAATAAAAACATACTATGACTGCTATATTACTTTACAACCTTCTAAATTAGTCACTCCCCAACTCTCTAATTCTTCAGAACTCCATAGTTCTGGGAAGAAAATTCTACGTTGATAACGCGGGTGCATGTATTTTTGCCAATCGCTACCACCTGTTGCAGCAGCATCTCCTAAATATTTTTTAGCAGCATTCAAATGATTAATAACCCACGTAACATTTATGGTATGATCATAATGTCTCATCGCATTAATTAAATTTTTGTCTTCTTGATATTCTTTAGGTAAGGTTTTAAATTTTGTCCAAAGGTTTACTAAGTTATACTCCTTCATAAACTCAATTAACTCAACTTTATACTTGTCTTCAAAATTACTTAACAACTTACTTTTTTCACCTGTTTCATAATTTTTCCCTGCAACTTGCCAATACATGTGCTCAAAAGCATGTTCATATGGAGTGTCTCGTTCTATTGTTTTTCTGAATCTATAATCTATTAAGTTAATTAACTCTGTAGACGCAATTTCAATTTTTCTGTATTGAGCAGATTGAAAACCACTGGCTGGAGTTAATGTGTCTCTAAACTTCATGTATTGTTCATATTCCATACCGTCACCCATTACCGTAAATGAACTTGACAACATATCAAAATACCTACTGATACGTGACAAGTGCATTACAAATTTCTCGGGTTTGATATTTTCAGCATCGGAAACTTGCTTCATTTCCCAAAGAATCATTTTAAACAATAATTCATTTATTTGATGGTACATTAAAAAAACCATCTCATCAGGTAAATTTGTCCTTTGTGTCTGTAAGCCCAATAACGCATCTACTTGTACAAAATCCCAATATTTCATTGGTTCTGCATGCAATAATCCTGACAAATGCGTATCCGCATCTTGTCCCATTGCAGCGTATTTTTCATCTATTGCCTTTAATAACTCTTCTCTTCTTGTTGTCATTACCTAAATTTTTCTCTTTAATTAATTACTTACATTCTATTCCTAATAGATGTAATTAAGAGAATGGTGATTTCACGTTTAAAAAATTAGACTTTGTTTTTAAAAATATATTCATTTCTATCACCAGATTATACTTTAGCTTCTACTTCAAAAATAGAATGAATCAATTCGTCTATTTTATTTTCCTCAAACAAGCTAGCTATATCGTTCTTATCCATGATTCTGCTAATATATTTATCTTGCTTCATACCTTTTTCCCATGCTTCTGCATATGGAATTGACGAAAATGAAACCATTGAATATAATGCTACATATTTATTTGGATATAGCTCTTGAATTCTTCTTTCGAATTTCTTTTTCAACAAAAAATATGGATCTGCTACATAATCACGCATTACCAAATAATTATATTTAGATAACTCCTGAATCGCATCACCATTTGGCTTTCGTTGTTTTTGATATTCTTCAAAAATTACTGACCAATCATGATTATGTTTTTCCATCAGTTTTCCCATTTCATGACAGTCTTCTAAACTAGCATTCATTCCTTGCCCGTAAAAAGGAACTGTTGCATGAGCAGCATCTCCCATTAAGGCTACTTTTCCTGAAGTCCATGGGTAACAACGCATAATTGCTAAGCTTGATAATGGATGTGTTCCCCATTGACTAGAAACATCAGGACACATTTTGTAAAAGTCAGGAAATGTTTTTTTGAAAAATGCATCTATTTCATCTTTCGTATTTATTTTATCAAATGCATTTTCATCTCCGGTAAAAGGCATGAATAATGTACATGTAAAAGATCCATCTTCATTAGCTAAGGCGATTAACATAAACCTACCTCTAGGCCAAATATGTAATGAATTTTTATCTATTTTATAAGATCCATCTGGGTTTGGAGGAATAAACAACTCTCTATATCCATCATCAATAAAGTCTTGACTGTAATCAAACCTGTCTAACTTCTGCATGGCTTTATAGCGTATTGCCGAATAGGCCCCGTCACAAGCAAATACAATATCTGATTTGTGTTCTAATTTCTCTCCTGTGATTTTATTGGTAAGATAGACAACGCCGTTTTCTAAATCGGCACCAGTACATTGATGATCATACTTGATAGTTGCTCCATATTCTTTTTCAGCAATATCCATCATCTTTGCATTCATACCTCCTCTTGAAACTGAAAAAATAGCTTGTCCTTCTTGACCATATGGCTGATACGTCAACTCTCCTTTTTCACTATGCATGGTTCTCCCATACATTGGAATAGCAAGTTCATTAACACTTTTTTCTAATCCAACAGCTCTTAAGGCTTCCCATCCGCGATGAGAAAGCGCTAAGTTTATTGATTTACCTGCAGTAATTTCCGCTAAACGAATATCCGACCGTCTTTCAAAAATAGTTACTTTATATCCCGCTTTTGCTAAATAAACAGCCCAAAGGGATCCTGCCAACCCAGCACCTACAATAGTAGCTTCTTTCATTTTTTAACTTCTTTATCTGTACCCTATTATTTTTTCAGTTCTGGCTCCTTCATTACTGTTCCACATTGGTCACATGTAACTAATTCAGGAGTGCCATAATATTCACTTAAAATTTTAGGCAACTGTTTTACTATATCTCCTAAATGAAAAGGCATTTTATGTAATTCATTATTACAATTTTCACAATACCAATAACAATAATCCAATTCTTCCTCAGTACGTACGCGTTCAATAACCAACCCTACAGTGTTTGGAGGACGTTGAGGAGAATGAGGAACTCGGGCTGGCAACAAAAATATTTCACCCTCCTTTATATCATAAGTCACTACTTTTCCGTCTTGAATAGTTGGTAATTGAATATCTCCTTCTACTTGGTAGAAAAATTCTTCTCCTTCATTATAATGAAAGTCTTTACGAGCATTTGGCCCGCCAACAACCATAATAATAAATTCCGTATCCTTATATACTATTTGATTTCCAACAGGTGGTTTTAACTTATCCCTGTTTTCATCTATCCATTTTTTAAAATTAATTGGTGGTATTATCATTGGTTTGATTCTTTAGTATAAAGAAAAAAGAGCAAGAAGATAGATTCAATTATTTCCTAATACTCTTTTATTTTAATTTATTGTTTTTACATAAAAAGGCAAAAGAACAGTTGCTATTCTTTTGCCTTTTAGTTTTATAACGTCCCTCTGTTTTCCTGCTCTCTTTCAATAGCTTCAAATAGCGCTTTAAAATTCCCTACACCAAAAGATTGTGCTCCTTTACGTTGTATAACTTCAAAGAACATGGTTGGCCTATCCACTACTGGTTTCGTAAACAATTGTAATAAATATCCTTCATCATCACGATCTATTAAAACACCGTGTTTTTTTAACACCTCAACATCCTCGTCTATTTCACCAACACGTTCTAATAAATCATCATAATATGTTTCCGGAACGTATAAAAACTCCACTCCTCTATCACGCATTGCAGATACTGTTTTTATAATATCGTCCGTCGCTACAGCAATATGTTGCACTCCTGCTGATTTATAGAAGTCTAAATATTCTTCAATTTGAGATTTCTTTTTCCCTTTTGCTGGTTCATTAATCGGAAATTTAATACGTCCGTTACCGTTTGACATTACCTTACTCATTAAAGCTGTGTATTCCGTAGAGATATCCTCATCGGTAAACGAGATAATTTGTGCAAACCCCATTACCTTGGCATAAAAATCACACCATTCTTTCATTTCTCCCCAACCTACATTACCAACCATATGGTCAATAAATTTCAATCCTACTGGTTCTGGGTTATAATGAGATTCCCACTTTTGATACCCAGGTAAAAACGTACCTTTATAATTTTTTCGTTCAACAAAAATATGAACGGTTTCACCATAAGTATGAATACCTGCACGAACCACTTCTCCAAACTCATCTTTTTCAACGGTTGGCTCCATAAAGGATTTAGCTCCTCTTTTTGTAGTTTCCTCCCAAGCACTTTTAGCATCATCTACCCATAAAGCCATGACTTTTACACCATCACCATGTTTATTGATATGTTCATTTATTGGTCCGTTTTCATCTAAAGGCGTGGTCAAAACCAAGCGAATTTTATCTTGCTTCAATACATAAGATACCCGATCCTTCATACCAGTTTCTAATCCTGCAAAAGCATGTGATTGAAATCCAAAAGCTGTTTTATAAAAATGTGCTGATTGTTTTGCATTACCAACATATAACTCCACATAATCGGTTCCTAGTAATGGAAGAAAATCTTCTGCATCATCAAATAACTTTTCAAGTCCGTATGTTGTATTCTGTAAGTTTTTTAAATCTTTTATTTCTGCTGCCATAATTCTTTTTTTAAAATGATTGGATTATAGGTTAAACAATCCATGATTTGTGGTAATCTTCTACCTGTAATTTTAATGCGTCTTCTGTAATTGACATTGGCCTAAAAGGGTCAATCATTACAGCTAACTCCCCTGTTTCTTTTTTTCCAACACTACGCTCAATAGCTCCTGGATGTGGTCCATGAGGTACACCTCCTGGATGTAATGTAATTTGCCCTTTTTCAATATTGTTTCTACTCATAAAATCACCGTCAACATAATACAATAGTTCTTCTGAATCTATATTACTATGGTGGTATGGAGCAGGAATTGAATTTGGATGGTAATCATATAATCTAGGCACAAAACTACAGACTACAAACCCTGCAGATTCCCATGTTTGATGTATTGGTGGCGGCATATGAATACGTCCTGTTATAGGTTCAAAATCATGTATTGAAAACGCATATGGATAATTAAATCCATCCCAACCAACAACATCAAAAGGGTGATTTCCATATTTATACTCCCACAGGTTTCCTTGCTTCTTAATTTTCACAAGAAACTCTCCTTTTTCATCATGGGTTTCTAAACTCTCTGGCAAACGCATATCACGCTCACAAAATGGCGAACTCTCTAAGAGTTGTCCGAAATTATTACGATATCTTTTCGGTGTGAAAATTGGCTCAAAAGATTCAACATATAATATTCTATTATCTTCTGTATCAAAATCAATTTGGTAGATTGTTCCTTTAGGAATTATAAGGTAATCTCCATATTTAAATGGAATATTACCGTAATTGGTACGTAATGTTCCTGAACCTACATGAATAAACAGCATTTCATCTGCATCACCGTTTTTATAAAAATAATCTTTAGAGAATGATTTTGGAGCTGCTAAACCTATATGCAAATCGTTGTTTACAAATAATGTTTTTCTGCTTTCTAAAAAATCTTCTTCTGTTTGTAATGAAAAGCCTTTAAAACTTATGGCTTTCATATTTTTCTCCACTGCTATTTTTGGAGCCACAGACCCTAAGTCTTTAATTTCTGTAACTACTGTTGGTGGGTGAATATGATATAATAGTGATGACATTCCAGAAAAACCAGCTGTTCCGAATAATTCTTCTTGGTATAAACTTCCATCTTCTTTTTTGAAAGTCGTATGTCTTTTTGGCGGGATTTTCCCCAATTTATGATATCTAGGCATTACTTTTTGTTTTAAGAGTTAAATTTAAAATACTTAAAATAATGCGCAGCTATTCTGGATCCCTTTTTATGAGGTAGTGTAAATGGATTAATATATCTGGCCAAAAAGGTTTCATGTAATTACAAATATCGGGATTTTTTTTTAATGATTAGTCAACCTATGTGGGTTAAACATTAGAAAAAATAAAAAATTACTGTTTGTTATTTAAAATTAAAACCAAAAACCAACGCTTACAAACCATTGTACTTTTTTAATTTCCGGTGACCATGAGGATTTTATTTGCACCGGACCTAGAATTGTTTTTGATCCATAACCTATTGCATAACCCGTATGATCGGGGAATGACAACCAATCAGTATCTTTAAATAATCCATCATCAATATTAGAGAAGTTACCACTTAACGTAATAAAATGGTTTTTATAAAATTGATAATGCAAATCAATAGTTCCTTTTACATAGCCATCACCTGCAACACTTAAAAAGTCATACCCATAAAAAGAAGCGTAATTATTAATGAGGTTATTACCATAACCACCTATAACAAAATCAAAAGAGGGGTTTGTATTATTTCCTATTCTAATTCCTCCTTCAGTAAAAGCGTTTAAGTAACAGTTGTTAAACAACTTCATAGCTCCACCCATTTTTGCTTTAGCAATTGAAAATTGTTCAAAATCTGCTGATTTTTTTCCTGTAACAAAATACTGATGATAGTCTCCTGAAAAATAGAGTCCTTTGGTTGGATAGTAAATATCATCCAATCCATCATAATTTAACTGTCCGAAAGCACTGAAAAAATTATCATTCTCAATTTTATCTCCTAAATTCTCTGCTGTTATTTTAAGCATTTTATGCTCCACACCAAATGCTAATGCTAAATTTTTTCGAAAAGGAGTTTCAATATAAAATTGATTGGTTAAGTCAAGTACGTCAATATCATCTTCAACTGCTGTTGAGGGTGGAGTAGCATTATCAAAAATACTAAAATTCACTTTTTTCTCAAATGAGTTTAAACGCGACCTCAAACCAATACTCCAATAAAACCCTTTATCAATATAATACTCAAAATCATATCTAATATTTTCGCCTAAAATAACATCTAAACTAACGATGTCGTTATTTGTTATGAATTGTTTATGAGTAATATTCACTAAAGCAGCCCCTTTATACAAATCGTCATAATGCAAGCTTAACTTCAGAGAGGTTTTATTTTTGGTTTCTTGGAGGTTTAATTCAAGTATACTGTCATGCTTAATTTTATACTTAACAACATTAAAATTACTTGTAGCTGCTAGACCTATAATCCCTTTTTCAATTTTTTTACGAGATACAAATGATGGCGTTTTTATTTTCAATTTTCCTAAAATATAAGATCTCGTGTAGTTTTCTATACCTTTAATACGAATACTTTTTAAATGATATTCTTTTGTAGCATTCTTTTCTACCTTAACAATCTTAGCTTTCTGAGTGTGTCTTTGCTGTTTTGCTACCTGCTTTAATTCTGTTAAGGACGTTTTTGCTGCTTCATTTCCTGCAGCATATATTTCTTTACCCTGATCAAAAGAAACAATATTAAAATTATTAATATCAGGCTTAATATATATGTTTGTTTTTTTAATTTTATCCTCCATTTGACTATGTGTGCTAAAGTTGGATAATTGTAGCATAATATCAGAAGCTGATGTTAATTTTTCCTTTTTCTTTAAATTATCCTGTACGTCAACACCTATTACGACATCAACATTTTTAGCTAATAATTCATCTATTGGGTAATTGTTTGAAATTCCACCATCAATCAATAGCGTTCCATTAATATCAACAGGCTCAAATAGTGTTGGAATAGCACTACTTGCCGAAATTGCATCTGGTAAGTACCCTTTATCTAACAACACTTGTTTTCCTGTTTCTACGTCTGTTGCAATGCATAAAAAAGGGATTGGTAATTTACTAAAGTCATTTACTTCCTTTACATGATCTAATAATTTCACATAAAAATTATAAGTGTTTTGTCCTTTTGAAATTGCTGACGGAAATGACAGTTTAAACTTATTAAATGGCAGTACAATTGCGTGTTTATCGGAGCCTTTTCTTTCAAAAAAAGATTTGTTTTTACGCTGAAAATCGTCTCTAATTAATTTATCGAAATTTACTTCTTGAAACAGCACACTTAATTCATCTGCCGAATAGCCTGATGCATACAATGCTCCAACAATTGCACCCATACTTGTACCAGCGATATAGTCAATCTTTATCCCTGACTCCTCTATTACTTTCAATACTCCGATGTGCGCTAATCCTTTTGCGCCACCACCACTTAATACAAGTCCTACTTTTACATCTTTAGTCTCATTTATATTTTGAGATAAAACGAAAAAAGGCATTAAAAATAATACGAAATAAATAATTGATTTCCCCACAGTGGAAAGTTACTAAAAGCTAATGAAACTCTTGATATATTTTTTGAGCTTTCGATAAACCGACAACTTTTTGTAATTCTTCCAAAGAAGCCAATTTAATTCGTTTAACCGACTTGAATATTTTCATCAATTCTACAATGGTTTTTTCACCTACCCCATTAATCGAATCCAACTCCGTTTGTAGCGCATTCTTACTCCTTCGATTACGATGGTGTTCAATACCAAAACGATGTGCTTCATTACGCAAATGCTGAATTATTTTTAAGGTTTCTGATTTTTTATCTAGATATAAAGGATATTTATCCTCTGGATAAAATAATTCCTCTAAACGTTTTGCTATTCCAATAATTGCAATTGTCCCTCGCAAGCCTAAAATTTCTAAACTTTTTAAAGCAGAAGATAACTGTCCTTTTCCTCCATCAATAATAATTAACTGCGGTAGCGGTTTTTCTTCTTCTAACAAGCGTTTATACCTTCGGTAAACAACCTCTTCCATTGAAGCATAATCATCGGGTCCAACTACTGTTTTTATATTAAAATTTCGGTATTCTTTTTTACTAGGTTTTCCATTTTTAAAAACTACACAGGCAGCTACCGGATTAGTTCCTTGAATATTAGAATTATCGAAACACTCAATATGCCTTGGCTCCTCATGCAACCTTAAATCCTTTTTCATTTGTTGCATTATTCGGTTTGAATGACGCTCAGGATCCGTAATTTTTACTTGCTTGAAACGCTCCATTCTATAATATTTTGCATTTCGAATGGACAAATCTAGTATGTGTTTTTTATCTCCTAATTTAGGTATAGTTAACTTTAAACCTTCTCCTAAATCTATCTCAAAAGGAACATATAGTTCTTTTGATTCTGAATGAAACCGGGTTCTTATTTCGGTAATCCCTAATTCCAATAATTCTTTATCTGTTTCTTCTAATTTTTTCTTGAGCTCTAGTGTGTGCGATCGGATAATTGACCCATAGGAAATTTGCAAGAAATTAATGTATCCAAAACTTTCATCGCTAACTATTGAAAACACATCAACATTAGATATTTTAGGGTTTACAATTGTTGATTTAGATTGATAATTTTCCAATACTTCTACCTTTTCTTTTATGCGTTGCGCATCTTCAAATTGCAAGTTTTCAGCATAGGAGTTCATTAGCTTTTTAAAATTGCCTAATGAATCTTTAAAGTTTCCTTTTAATAGTTCTCTAATAGCAACAATTTGCTTGTTGTATATTTCTTCGGTTTGTAAACCTTCGCAAGCTCCTTTACAGTTTTTTAAATGATATTCCAGGCAGACTTTAAATTTCCCAGAAGTTACGTTTTCATGGCTAAGTTGGTAATTACATGTTCGTAAGGGATACAAGCCTCTAATCAAATCCAATAACGTACGTACCGTTTTTGTGCTGGTATACGGACCAAAATATTCCGAACCATCTTTGATCACTCTTCTGGTAGAAAATACTCTTGGGAAAGCTTCTTTTTTAATACAAATCCAAGGATAGGTTTTCCCGTCTTTAAGCAATACATTATAACGTGGCTGGTATTTTTTTATCAGGTTATTTTCCAGCAATAATGCATCGGTTTCTGTAGCGACAACTATGTGTTTGATGCTTACTATTTTCTTGACTAAAACACCTGTTTTGGCATTGTCATGATTTTTAGTGAAGTATGATGAAACTCTTTTTTTTAAATTCTTAGCCTTACCCACATAAAGAATTTTATCCTCCTTATCATAGTATTGATATACCCCTGGTTCTTGGGGTAATAATTGCACTTGTAATTTTAAGGCTTCTATCATTAAAACAAAAATAAGCAATTATAGCGGGAAAAACCTACTTGATATTCTTATATAAATAACCTATTTTAGCTTACTAATTAATCAAAAAAAGTAGCATGAATTCAACGTTGAAAAACATTTTAGCAGTAATAGCCGGTATTATAATTGGTATGCTAATAAATATGAGTTTAATAATGGTTAGTGGTGATATTATACCTATTCCTGAAGGTGTTGACAATACTACTACAGAAGGTTTAGGTGCTGGAATGCATTTATTTGAACCAAAACATTTTATCATGCCCTTTTTAGCACATGCCTTAGGTACTTTTGCTGGAGCTTTTGTAGTAGCTAAATTAGCAGCTAGCCATAAAATGAAGTTTGCAATTGCTATAGGTGTCTTTTTCCTACTAGGAGGAATAGCTAGTGTATTTATGCTTCCTTCACCAGCTTGGTTTACAGCATTGGATTTAGGACTAGCATATATTCCTATGGCTTTTTTAGCTGGTAAATTAGCTACTAAATAATAAACCTGATTTTTTTACTATATATTTGGTGTAATTGTGGTTGTGTATAAGACGAAATAAAAAATGGATGAATACAATACATATTTAAAAAAAGCTTATCGGTTTTTATCTTTTGATGGATTATTTAAAACTATTGATACAAAAAGTTTAAGACTAACACGAGTTGATAAATTTAATGACCCGTTAGATTGCAACCCATTAACTGCGCCTTTAAATTGGAGCGAGTACGCTAATGAAAACAGCATTATGCTTTTAAAAATAGTAGAAAAACACATTTTTGAAACCGTTTTTAAAAGTACTTACATTAGTTGTTTTAGCAAACATTATTCTGAAGATGATTCTTATTTAATGTGGTCGCATTATGCTGATTCGCATTCTCAAGTTTGTTTTGAAATAGATTTTTCTAAAACTAGATATTTAGGAGGACCCTCGGAAGTTAGCTATCCAAATTGTTTAGTGACAGAGAGAGAAAGTTTTAAAAATAACAATGATAGTGATGGTAATAAAATAGGACTATTTTTAGTTACAACTAAATTGAAAAACTGGTCTTATGAAAACGAAGTTAGATTAATTGTTGATATTCTTGACCCTAGATTTGATCCTAAAAGATTTAAAATAAGTGACAATACTGATTACATGTTTGTTGATTTTGATTTAAAATTTATTTCAAAGGTAATCTTTGGAGTGAAATCAGAATTATTTAATGAATTGAAAACAAAAAGTTTATTTAAAGGAAATAATTTACATCCTAAATACGAGAAGATGTATATTGATCCGATTGATTTAAAATTAAAAAGTAAAACTTGTGAATTCAAATAGATAAGCACTAAATCCAAAGGTTTATGTAAATTTACTCACCTCCTTTCTTGTTTAATTTAAAAGTGTTCATGATTTAAAAATTGGCTTTTATAAACGAAAAATTAAAATCAAAAGCTCATGGCTTGTGTCGACACGAAAACCCGAAACTTTCCTGCCCCGAACTATTCATAGCGAAACGTCAACAATTACAAAACTCAACAGAACACACTAAGCAACTTATCTCTTTTTTGTTTTAAGTGCGTTTTTGGTGTATATTTACACCAAAACAAACATTATGGCACGACAGAGCATTTCATTCACACAGCCAAATGATGAATGGTTAAAAGATCAAGTAGATAATAAAGAATACGCTAGTAAAAGTGAACTTGTAAACGATTTAATAAGACAAGCTAGAAAACAACAACGGCAAATTGATTGGATTGGTTCTAAATTAGAAAGCGCTGAAAATAGTGGATTTACCGATGATAGTAGAGAACAAATATTAATGAAATCAAAGTCTTTACTTAATGGCTAAATACAAATTGAGTAATGTTGCTAAGGAGGATTTGATTAGAATTCACCATTATGGTATTAAGAAGTTTGGAATAACTCAAGCTGACAAGTATTTTAATTCTTTTTTTAGCTATTTTGATATTATTGCTCAACGACCATTCACATTTGAATCTATTGAATACATAAAAACTGGATATAGACGTTGTGCATGTGGCTCTGATATCATTTATTACAAAGTAAATAATGACTTTGTTGAAATTATGGCTATCGTTGGAAGTCAAGATTTGAATAACCTTATATAAAGAAACAAGCTAAAATTAAAACAAAAAGCTATTATCCTGCCCCGTACTATTCAAACCGAAACATTAGCAGTAATTAAAAGAGATCAAAAAAATGAATATTGATATTAAGTATATTGAAGACAATTTTATAGAGTCAAATGAATTGTGTCAAGTTTCTGGTATTTCTCGACAAGATTTAGCTACATTAATAGACAATAAGTTAGTTCCTAACAGTTCTTATGAAATTAAGGCAACTTACAAAATCAACTCTCCTCTTGGTGACGAAAAGGTAGTTTCAGAAGTCAAAAAATACTATCCTAAAAGCGTCATTTCTTTAGTACAAAAGAATAAAAATTTGAATGACTCATCTGGATTCAAAGAAGCATTGAAGACAGCGTTTATACATACTTTTGTGAATAGCACAAATAACCGTTTTGGTTATGACAATATAACGGAAGATGACGGAAGTGTAAATATGGAACAGCTAAATTTAGCTTTCGAACAAGAATGGCAATACTATCTCCAAGGAATTTATGGCATTTGCACATTAAACGCAACAGGAGCTGAAATTGCTAAAAAGGAAATAGCGGTTAAAAGGTTAATTGATTTTAATAAAAAACACGGTAAAACAAAACTGTCCGATAGTGATAAAGAAACCCTACGTGGTTTGAATAATGAATTTAATGACGTTTCAAATTTATTTGCTCCTTATCAACGTGTAAATAGCAGTAGAGGAAAATATCTTGATAAAATATTAGATTTAAATTCTTTATCAGAATTGATAAAAAACTATAACTAACAAATTATACCAAGGGTTAGTTACCTAACCAAAAGCTAGTGTCTATTAACAAAATCCGTTAATATAATTTTTTGACGGTTAAATGAAATGAAAATCAGCGGCACAAATTATAAATTTGGCAAGTGTTACCCCGATAGTTATCGGGACGAAAATTAGTATGCTTTAACCCTTTACTATTCTTATACAATCCGATGAATTTCAAAACCATATATACATAATGACTGAATATAAAACTTTTGAAACAGAAAGACTGATACTGAAACCGACTTCTGAAGCAGATGCTGAATTTATTTTTGAATTATTAAATACCAAAAGTTGGTTGAAATATATTGGAGATAGAAATGTCAAGTCTGTACAAAGTGCAAAAGAGTATATTAAAACCAAAATGTTGCCCCAACTCAAAAGGCTTGGCTATTCAAACTATACTTTAATTAGAAAGTCTGATCATTCAAAAATAGGAAGTTGCGGACTTTATGACCGAGAAGGTTTAGAAGGGCTAGATATTGGGTTTGCATTCCTTCCACAATATGAAAGAAAAGGTTACGCCTTTGAAGCAGCTAATACGCTAAAAAATGCTGCTTTTAATGACTTTGGAATTAATGTAATTAGCGCTATTACCTCCAAAAATAATCTTTCTTCTCAAAAGCTTTTGGAAAAACTTGGGTTGGAATTAACTGGAACAACAATACTTCCAAACGAAAACGAGGAATTACTCTTATATAAAATTGAAAAACAAAATATATAAGCAAACCGTACCTAAGTTTTTATATAAAAACATCTTAAGTAATTAAACCAATCCATACAAATTTAGTCCTAATAAAACATGAGAAATGTATTACTATTACTACTCCCTGTATTTTTGTTGGGGTGTAACAAAGAAGATGATAACACTATAGAACCTATAGTTGTTAACTTGTCCAAGACAGTAGCGTATAAAACAATTGACGGAATTAACCCGAATTTGTTGAGCTTGGACATTTATTACAATAGTTTAACAGATGAGAAAAAGCCCGTGATTATATATGTACACGGTGGTGGTTGGTGCATTGGAGATAAGTCCAATGAAATTGAAAATAAAACAACCCTATTTCAATCGTTAAATTATGTATTTGTAAGTATCAATTACAGGTTAAGTCCTTTTCCATACGAACTTAATAATTCCGATAGAGTAATGTATCCTACACACAATAGAGATGTAGCAGATGCTGTTAAATGGGTTTTTGATAATATTAATCAATATGGTGGGCAACCGAATAAAGTAGCCTTATTAGGACATAGTGCAGGGGCTCACCTTGTTGCGTTAACAGGGACTAATCCAATGTTTATAAACAATGTTGGGTTAAACTTTTCAGACATTAAAGGAGTAGCTGTAATTGATACTGAAGGCTATAATGTATTGTCAAAAACTCAAGAAAATAATGCATTATACATAAATGCCTTCGGGATTGATGCAAATTATAACACTCAAGCTTCCCCTATCCTTAATAGTACCAATAGCATTACCTACCCTAATTTTTTTATTGCAAAACGTGGAAATACTGAAAGGATTACAATTGCTAATAATTTTATAAATACGCTTGAACAAAATGGCGTTTCAGTATCACAGGTAGATGGTAGCATCTATGACCATAGCGGAATTAATGATGCAATTGGTAAAACTAATGAAACCGTTATTACTAATGCACTAATAGCTTTTTTTGAGGATTGTTTTCAATAAGAAAGCTACAATAGTGAATAAACACGAGGTATTAACATCTTATAAAATAATAGTTGTTAAGTATAAATCAAAGTTGGTTTATACTTAACAACTTCAGCCAAACCTACAATTTAACAATTACATGAAAAATAGCGGTAAAATTGGCTTTGTGTTCATTCTTATTTATGAGTCAATACCCATAATTCAACTTCTTCAGATGCACGCCAATGCTGATTTCGAGTGGTTTTTTTAGAAGATAGTTTTACTTTCTTTTTAAAACATTTTTCTAATTTAAATCGTCCTCCTTCTGCTAATTCTTTTTCTATTGGATGCTCCTCAGTTACATTTGTTATTTGCGCTATGTTAGAAAACAAAAGCACCAATTGTCCGTCTGGTAAAAGGCGTTGTTTCGCACCCTCGAAGAAATCAGGAAATAAAGTTTCATTATAATATATTGCTTCGTCAATACTATCCAAGTTATGCGCTTGAGGCAACCATGGTGGATTAAAAACTATTAATTCTGTTTGCTTATCAAATTTTCCAAAAAGGTTACCATGATCCAATTCAATTTTTCTTGACAGTTTGGTATCGCCCATAAACTCAGTCATTCCAACCACTGCATTCGGGTTTGTATCTGTTCCAAATACTTTTTGAAAACCATGCTGTACCATTTGTAAAGCCAATACTCCACTACCAAAACCAACATCAATTGCTGATTTTTTAGAACCCTCATAACGTTTTAGCCATTGATCAAAAAGTATTAAATGATCGAAACGTGTTGGGAAATACACTCCGTAAAAAGGTTTCATTTTATTACGCAATACTGGTATATTTATACCATTTTCATACCATTGCCAAGCACTATTTAATCCTTGTACTTGAGGAAAAGACAGTATAAATTCATCCGTTTCTGGATATAATTTTTCTAACCAACCAATAGCTGGTGATTTTTTAACTTTTAACTTATGATCCTTAATTTCTATTATAATAAGATTCGATAGTTTGTGATATTCCTCACGGTAGGCACGTTGTTCTTTAAATGTTTTATTAGGCATCTTTCTTTTAAGACGGTCCTTAATACCATTTAGTAATAACAAACCGTTACTATAAAACTCCGTAATTAAAACCTGTTTCCCATATTCTAATGCCTTAACAGCTTTTTTAATATCTGTTACACCATCAAATACTTCTAATTGGTTTCCAAGAACTATAGGTTCTGGCTTATTAATATTTATGTCTGAAATCATCGCTTAATCCATTTTTATGCAAAAGTAAGGCATAACATCGCAATGGGTATTAGAATTTAAGTAATTAATAAATAAGCGTTTTATTTTATAAGGAATAATGCGCTATTTAGGTGCTGGTGGGATGACTATATATAACCAATATTCAAAAAAAATATCTAAAAAGTATTTAAAGCTTAGTAGAAATTCTCATTGCTTTTTAAATAGGTTATTTTTATGATAGTTCTCATATGGCTTACCTATTAATTCAAAGCGTTCCCCTAACCGTAAATTAATTATGTTTAAATAGTAAAAACGGTTTCTTTAATAAAACTTAACAACACTATTCCAGTTTGTATGAATCTGAATACGGCAATAAAATTAACCTGAAAATGATATAAAAACTTAAGATATTCCTCAAGTTATTTAATAGAATTAGTTTAATATAAAAATTGAATCACTAGAACAAATAGTGTAGGATATAGTTAAAAGACTTAATATATGAATTCACTTTACACCTGTTTTTTTTTAAAATAGCATAAAAACTAACCCCAAAAACATCTATAAAACAGATAATATTTGTTATTTTTAAATGATATTAGGGTTACTACTGTGATTAATTTAATCATGATATATGGGTCCATTTTAATTTAAAAAACAATGATAAACTTTAAGCGTATATCACTTATAATTCTTGCCTTTCTAATTTGGACTGGATTTATTGGTTATGGATTTATTGACGGCTTTCTATTGAAACCAATTACCTCAAAAAATACTTCGGACGCATTTATCGAGGCAACAAAAGAGAAAATAAATGAAGCGTTTGTTGGTAATTTTGCAATGGTGTTAATTGAAAATGGGAAGGTCTCAAAAGATTTCTTCTATTCTATTGGTCAACCAGTAAATAAAAACACTGTTTTTCCAGTTGCTTCTATCAGTAAATGGATTACATCCTTTGGTATTTTAAAATTAGTAGAGCAAGGAAAATTGGATTTAGATGAACCAGTTGACAACTACCTTACAAGATGGAACCTTCCAGAAAGCGAATTTGATAATAAAAAAGTAACCGTCAGAAAGTTATTATCTCATTCTTCTGGTTTGGTTGACGAACTCGGATATGATGGTTTCACACCCAACGAAACTGTTCAGACAATAGAACAATCATTAACAAAGGCTTCGGACACAGAGTATTCTGATGGTGTTGCAAAAGTAGGTTATGAACCTGGTAGCAAGTATATGTATTCAGGAGCGGGCTATACAATATTACAATTGTTAATTGAAGAAATTAGTAACCAATCATTTCAAGAATATATGACACAAGAAGTCTTTATCCCCTTGAAAATGAAAAACTCAACATTTGTACTTGCTGAAGAAACAAATATTCAGTTAGCACAAATTTATACAAATGAAGGAGTAATAAGGAATATGAACAAATTTACTGCCCTTGCTGCTGCCTCATTATTTACTTCAACAGCAGACTTATCTAAATTTTTAGAAGCAAATATTTCTCCTAACCCTGTACTTTCTAAAAATACAATTGAAAAAATGAGTAGGCCGGAAACTTTTATAAATAATATTGGAGTTTATGGATTAGGGCCACACCTTTATAGTCAAAATGATCCAAAATCTAATATAATTGGACATGATGGAAGTGGGAATAACGCAATTAATACCGCAATAAGAATTGACCTTAAATCAAAGAATGGAATTATTGTTTTGGAAACAGGTAATTATAATATTGCTTCAGGAATATCAGATGAGTGGCTTTATTGGAAAGCAGGTATTTCGGATTATGTTGTAATGCAGCGTAATAAACCCTATATACTACTATTGCTAACAATTGGTTATATCGTAATTATTATTTTATCGATATTAATTATTAGAAGGAAAAATAAACAACGGAAAATAAATAATACTATCACTTTACAAAATTAAACTTCTTATCTAATTGACAAAAAACACAACTGTCAATATCCATAATGATAAAAGTGGGAACCTCTGAATTTGTACTTATTTTAATTGAGAAAACGATTACATATTAATTGAAATATTTATCGCGCTTTATATGTATAAACTTAGAAAAAACACTATTTCAAAAACACCTCTGTAAGTGAAAAACACAATTCCTGAAATTAAACAAATCACAACTTCTGACGTTTTACCAATTAGACATAAGGTTATGTGGCCAAATAAGTCGATAGAATATGTTGCATTACCAAATGATAAAAATGCTAGACACTTTGGTTTAGTTGTAAATGACGAAATAGTATCTATAATATCCTTATTTACAGAAAATAACGAGGTTCAATTTCGAAAATTTGCCACATTAATTGAATTTCAAGGCTTTGGTTATGGTACAATCCTTTTAAAAAACATCATCTCTTTAATTAAAAAAGAAGGGACTAAAAAATTATGGTGTAATGCTCGAGTAGAAAAATCAAAATTCTATGAGAAGTTTAACTTAACTTCTACAGCTCAAAAATTTGAGAAAGATGGAATTAGTTATGTGATTATGGAAAGAGTTTTTGCTGTTAAACAATAAAATTCATACATAAAAAATGAATCTACGTATCACGGACAATAGAGGTTTAATATCAATCTTATTATACTGTTTTTAAACTATGTCGCTTTTTTCAGTTCGTTTCTTGAACTGAACTTAATCAGGATGAAAAAATTAATTACTTTTGAAAAACAAATACACTGTATATTTTAGTATTAAAATAACGTATCAAGCAGCTATAGCAAACAATTTAAAAATAATCGATGAAAAAAATAGTCACATTTTTGATTTTAATTACGATGATACTTGGTTGTTCTGATTCAAAACAACCAAATACAAAAAATTCAGAAAACGAAAAATTACATATTGAAAATGATCGTCTAAAAGCTATCATTACAAAAAACGAGTCTGATACAAAAAAGCAAATTACTACATTCCTTACTTTTCAAGAAAATAATGCAGAAGAGGCAATGAACTTTTATATAGGACTATTTGAAAATTCCGAAATTATAGCTACCCAACGCCATGGAAAAGACGGACCTGCTAAAGAAGGGAGTATACTACTAGCCAGATTTATACTAAACGGAAAAGAAGTGCTTTGTAGCGATAGTTATATTAAACATGAATGGACATTTTCCCCTGCCGTTTCAATGTTTGTAGAATGCGATACAGTTAGTGAACTTGAAACATTATTTGCAAAACTATCAGAAAATGGACAAGTAATGATGCCTATTGACAATTATGGCTTTAGTCAAAGATTTGGATTTGTGGAAGATAAGTTTGGGATTTCTTGGCAATTAAATTTACCGTAAAAATACAAGGTTTACTTTAACTTAGGTAATGTAAATTTCTTGGACAACTTATGATCTAGAGGCTATCATTGAACACGTAATAGTTCCAGTTTTAAGACACAGGCTTCAAGTTGAGAAAATGATTGTCAAACACAATATTTATAACAAATAATTAATTACCAACCTTCGCCTTTAAACTCTCTGAATTTTGCATATTGAATAGTGCTTTCTAAATAGTCATCCATATTATATTTAGGCATCGGAATTATTGACTCTAATAACTTAGTGTCATATTCATAAGGATCTGATATTAAATACTGATTTAAATGAAGTCCAATGGTTTTATAATAGATATTCTCCAACCTATTCTTCCCTTCCAATAGTAATCCACCACTTGTAGAGTTTAAAAAAGTAAAATCCTCAAAACCTACAGCGTGTATAATTTTACGCATACCCGTTACAATATTCGCGCATTTAGGATGTACTATATTAAGTTGTTCTATCTTTTGCTGATATACCTTTGCAATTACTTTGGCTACATAATCCACTGGAATAATATTTAGTCCAGTATTGAAATTAACAGCGAGTCGAATTGAGTTTTTATTTAATGGGTTTTTGTGAAAAAATTTACCCAAAAGATAATACACCATATAATTAGATATAAAATAGGTTGATTTTTCAAATATATTCCCTCCAAGAACACTCGGTCTTAAAATTTGTATATCAATATTTTCTTCTTTCCCTTTTTCCAAAAGAAATTTCTCTGTCAAATGTTTATATTCTTCGTAAAAATTACGGTATTTAGGACTTTTTTCATTGTGATAATCATTGTCTATTAAGCCTCCGATATTACCAATACTAAAGGCAGTACTGATATAAGTGAACTTTGTAATATAAGATGAAAATGTTTCGAATACCTCTTTCGTGAATTTAAAAACTCCTTTGTATATTATTTCTTTTTGATCCGTGCTTGTTGATAAATTAACCGAACCTGCCGAATGTATAAAGAAATTAGTTGCCGTTTTTGATAAGAAATTCTCTGGTTTAAAGAACTCATCCATATCCAACACTTTTATCTTTTTTAAAATTGCTTCTTTGTTATTTGAAATAAACTCAGGAGCAGCATCACTTTCCAGTATTGCCGTAATTCTAGAAGCCGCTGATTTTCCATTTTTTTGTCTTACAGGAAGAAAAATGGTTGCAATGTTTTCTTGTTTCAATAATTCAAAAATGATTTGAGAACCTAATGTTCCAGTTCCTCCAGTAAGGATTACATTTATATGATTTTTTGACATTTATATGTATTTAGTAAGCTTATTTTTTAAAATATGATAAGTTAAAATCAACAACCTAGAACCAAGGGTGCGACGTATGCTTCCGAAAAAAACATTTTTGATTTCGAGGCAAATTAACCCCTCAATGAAGGATTAACTCAAATTATCTAAAAATTGAATCGATTTTGTATTAAAAACAAGAGGTTGTTCTACATTAACAACATGACCACACTTCTCTACTACAAACACCTGTGATAAAAGATGTTCCTTTGCTAATTTTTGAACAGAAGGAAGAAACAAATGATCCTCCTCTCCCATCATATACAATGTAGGGATTTTAATATCATTTGCTCTGAAAAAACGTAGTAGTGGATTAATTTCCGATGTCAATTTAAACCAACGAATAAATTCCTTTTGACATAATTTTTTAGCCTCTCTAACAAATAATGTACGTGATTGTTTGTGGTTTTTTCGTGGCATTATAATAAATGCAAAAAACTTATATAACAATATATATGGAACTACCGACTTAAAAATAACTCCTAATTTTATGAGCACTTGAGATCTGAAATTTAATTTCATAATTGCCCCGGCCAATATCATGCTCTGTACCCGGTCTGGATGCTTCTCAGCAAGATTCCTTATTAATATTGTACCTAAGGAAATACCTACAAAATGTGATTTCTTAATTTTTAAGAAATCAATAACCTCAATTATGTCAGCCGTAACTTGATCAAAAGTATATTTTGGAATTAAAACATCTTTTAGGCTCATTTTACTTTTACCATGACCTCGTAAATCAAGTACTAATATATTGTACCCAGCTTTAAAAGATCGAAGTTGTTTGTACCAAATTGAAGAACTCCCTCCAGCTCCATGAACAAAAGTAACCCATTGGGTACTTGTAGGGTGAATGTATGTAGTATAATTTAACAAGCCTTTAATTTTAAAAGCGCAAAGTTAAGATATTTTTAGTTAATTTAATGATCGTTGTTATTGACAACAGGTTTAAAAATAATACATATATTTACCTAGTAATCAGCAATTTTGCTGAAAATTAAAAACAAAAATAATAATATGATTAAAAACAAACTAACTAAAATCACCTTCGCTTTAATATTCCTAATTGGTTTTTTAAGCTGTAATGAAGATGACGATGCTTCTACAGATGTTGTTACAGATGATACAACTTGGACAATAACTGTAGGTGCCTTTACCTTAGATAACGGAACTTACACGGCAACTGGAAATGAATTGATTTTTGATTCAAAACAAGAATGCCAATCCTGGAACAGATCTGCTCAAGGTGACAATCATGATTCTGAAACTCATTTACACTACAACGCAGCAGCAAATGTTTTATATAACAATAGTTCAGTAACTTTTTCATGGACTGAATACGGCCCAGAGATAGACCAATCCTCTATAGATAGCACCTGTTCCAATGGAACTGACGGAGTAGATAAAACCGTAAATGATACTAGTTATTATCAAGATAAACCTAATTTATACCTTAAAATAATAAGTGTTGTAGAAAATTAAAACAAAGGTTATAATTAATCCCAACTAAGAGTCTTTACAACCGTAGTAGCTGTGTTATATGTATGTTTAAACAGCAAGCTAAAATTATGTGGAGATCAATTTATTTGGTATTTATTTATAGGTTTTTTTTTACCCTCTTCTTTGAATAAAGCAGCACCTACTATCATCGCAATTGAAATGTAACCTTAATGAAGGAATAAAATAATTACCCCTTTACGAAAGTAGGCTCTGTTTTTATTTACTAAATTGGTCGCTTGTCCAATAAAACAAATTATATACAGAAGCAGTAATGTAGTTTTATAAATCTGAACTAAGTTACCTGAAAAAAATAAAGTTGATGAATTGTAAAAACTGTAGTGCTCAAGCAAATCAAAACTACTGCCCAAGTTGTGGGCTACCAACAAAACTTAAAAGGATAAATGGAAATTATATTCTACACGAAATTAAACAGGTTTTAAATTTCGACCGTGGAATATTGTTTACCATTAGAGAGCTATTAGTAAGCCCTGGTGAAAACGTTAGAAACTTTATTTCAGAAAACAGAATTAGACTGGTAAAACCTATAGTTTTTATAATTGTAACTTCATTGATTTATTCATTGATTAATCATTTCTTTAATATTGAGGATGGTTATGTGGTATATAGCGAAACAAAACAAACGGCAACAGGAACTATTTTTAAATGGGTTCAAGAACATTATGGATATTCTAACATTATAATGGGAATGTTTATTTCATTTTGGGTAAAACTACTTTTTAGAAAATATAACTATAACTTTTTTGAAGTTTTGATTTTATTGTGCTTTATAATGGGGATAGGAATGTTAATTTATTCGCTTTTTTCACTTCTAAAAGCGCTAATTCATATAGATTTAATGCTAATTTCAGGAATTATAAGTTTCATGTATTCAACTTGGGCAATTGGACAGTTTTTTGATAAACGTAAATTAATAAATTACCCCAAAGCCTTATTAGCCTATATTTTAGGATTTATATCATTTTCTTTTACGGCAATATTAGTAGGTACTTTAATTGACTATATCAATTAACATTAATAAACAGTTATATTTCACGGAATCATACTCTGATTTTATAACTTGCTCAAGACAAGATTGAGTAATAAATTGATTTTTAAAAGAAAAACAAGCAGTTCAAACTGAAAAAGTGACATCATAATGACATTTGAGAGAAAGCAACATTGGGAAACAGTTTATGAAACTAAAACCCCAGAACAAGTAAGTTGGACACAAGAAACACCAAAAACTTCACTTAAATTTATACATTCGTTTGGACTAGATAAAACTGCGAAAATAATTGACATAGGTGGCGGCGATAGTAATCTTGTGGATTGTTTACTTGATCAAGGATACGAAAATGTTACTGTCCTTGACATCTCTGCAAAATCACTTGAAAGAGCAAAAAAAAGACTTGGAGAAAAAGCGACTAAAGTAACCTGGATTGTAAGTGATATTACAGCTTTTGAACCAAGTATAACTTATGATATTTGGCACGATAGAGCAACCTTTCATTTTCTTACAACAAGTGACCACATAAATAAATATCTAAAAATAGCACGCGAATCTGTAAGTGGATTCATGACAATAGGTACTTTTTCCGATAATGGACCTAAAAAATGTAGTGGTTTAGAAATAACGCAATACACCGAAAACGAACTAGTTTCGGAATTTAAAAATGGCTTTAAAAAAATTAAATGTATCACAGAGGACCATATAACACCATTTGATACAACACAAAATTTCATATTTTGTAGTTTTAAAAAACAAGAAATTTAATACCCTGAAGCGTAAACATATAAGGTATTCCTACCTTTTAATGATCCTAAAATCAACATTTCTCTAATATGGATTAATAGCATGGGCTGTTGAAATTATTCTTTAATTAAAATCAACAAAGGAAATGTACCTTCCTATAACGCATATTAATAGTATTAAAAACCGTATATTCAAACCAATAAAACTAAAGCTATCATATGAATTTAAATTTAGCCGTACTTATTGATGGGGACAACATACCTTCTGCTCACGTAAAAGAGATGATGGAAGAAATTGCTAAATATGGAAACCCAACCATTAAAAGAATTTATGGTGACTGGACAAACCCACATTTGTCTAAATGGAAAAATTTACTCCTACAAAACGCAATTACGCCTATTCAACAGTATGCATATACTACAGGGAAAAACGCCACAGACTCAGCCATGATTATTGATGCTATGGATATTCTTTATTCTGAAAAAGTGAATGGTTTTTGTTTAGTTTCAAGCGATAGTGACTTTACAAAATTAGCTACCAGATTAAGAGAAGCTGGCATGCAGGTTATTGGAATAGGTGAAAAGAAAACTCCTACACCATTTATTGTAGCCTGTGATCGGTTTATTTACATAGAAATCCTGAGGAAGCAATCTAATAAAAAGGAAGACACTAACAAGGCAACTAAAACAGAAGAGAGTATTGATAAAATCACTCCTAAAGTAATTAAACTAATAGCTACAACCATAACTGATTCATCTGACGAAGATGGTTGGGCGTTTCTTGGTGATGTGGGTAGTTTGCTTCAAAAAAAACAACCTAATTTTGATTCTAGAAATTATGGTTTTGAAAAACTAACTCCATTAATTGAATCTATTGGGAATTTCGAAATTGAACACCGTGAAAATTTAAAAAGGAAGAATAAATTAGTTTTCGTCAAAAACAAAGAAAAGCGCAAAACAAGGGGTAAAAAACGCTAATCAACCATACTCAACTGAATTCGGCCTCTTTTTTCATCTACTTCTATCACTTTTACAAATACGTGTTGATTTAACTCAACCACCTCATTTGGATCGGAAATAAATTTCGTTGCTAATTTAGAGATATGTACCAATCCACTTTGTTTAATACCAATATCAACAAAGCACCCAAAATTGGTAATGTTATTTACAATTCCGGGAATACGCATTCCTACTTTTACATCTTCTATTTTATGCAAATCCGAAGCAAACTCAAAAACCTTTGCCTTTTCTCTAGGGTCAACTCCTGGTTTTTCTAACTCTTTAATAATATCTTTTAACGTAGGTAATCCAATGTCATTTGTACAATAGTTATCCAATGGTATGCTTAAAAGCAATAGTTTATCTCCTACTAAATCAGAAAGTTTTACCTTCAAATCTTTCGCCATTTTTTCTACCAACTTATAACGCTCCGGATGAACTGCTGAATTATCTAAAGGGTGTTTTCCATCAATAATTCGCATAAATCCTGCTGATTGTTCAAAAGCTTTCGCTCCTAAACGGGGGACTTTTTTCAGTTCAGCTCGGGATTGAATACTTCCATTCTCAGTTCGGTAGTTCACAATGTTTTCTGCAATTGTACTTCCTATTCCCGACACATAACTTAGTAACGGAGCACTCGCTGTATTTACGTTTACACCAATGGTATTTACGCAACTCATCACTACTGAATCCAACTCTTTTTTAAGTTTTGTCTGATCCACATCATGCTGATATTGTCCAACTCCAATAGATTTTGGATCAATTTTCACCAATTCAGCTAACGGGTCGGCCAAACGCCTACCGATGGAAATTGCTCCTCTAACGGTAACGTCATAATCAGGGAATTCATCGCGAGCTATTTTAGATGCGGAATATATCGATGCACCAGCTTCATTTACAACAAAAACCTGTACCTCCTTATCTAAATTTAATTTCTTTACAAATGCTTCTGTTTCTCTTGATGCTGTTCCGTTACCAATAGCAATCGCTTCAATTTTATAGGTGTTAACTAAACCTTTAATCTTTTTTAATGCTTCAGTTTCTTTATTTTGTGGCGCATGTGGATAGACAGTATCATTGTGTTTTAAATCACCATTTTCATCCAAGCACACTACTTTACAACCACTTCTAAATCCAGGGTCTAAAGCTAAAATTCGTTTTTCTCCCAAAGGAGATCCCAATAACAATTGACGTAAATTATTTGAGAATACTTCAATGGCTTTTGCATCGGCCTTTTCTTTTGCAGCTTTTAACACTTCGTTACTAATTGCAGGTTGCAATAAGCGTTTATACGAATCGGCAATAGCGATAAATATTTGATCAGCACAGGATTGACTTCCTGTTTTAATTATTGTATAATCAATACTATCCAACGCGTCGGTTTTATCAACAGTAACTTTTACACGAACAAAACCTTCGTTTTGAGCACGCAATAATGCTAATAATCTATGCGATGGTGCTTTGTGTAAAGGTTCTTCCCAATCGAAATACTGTTGGTATTTCTGGGCTTTTGCATCGATAGCTTTCGCTTTAATAACTTTTGATGACACTAATGATTTTCGCTGATACATGCGTCTTATTTTCTGACGCACAAATTCATTTTCATTAATCCATTCTGCTATAATATCACGAGCTCCTTGAAGTGCCTCCTCTTTTTGAGTAATAGCCCCTTTTACATAACGAGTAGCAGTAGTTTCAATATTCAAGTCTTGCTGCTTCATGATGATTTTCGCTAAAGGCTCTAATCCGTTTTCACGGGCCTCAGTTGCTTTCGTTTTTCGCTTTTTCTTATACGGAAGATAGGCATCCTCTAATTGCGTTAAATCAACAACCTTATCAATTTTATGTTGCAATTCAGGTGTTAACTTCCCTTGCTCATCAATTGCTTTTAAAATAGTCGTTTTTCGTTTTTCCAATTCTTCAAATACTCCCTTAAACTTCACTATTTCACCAATTTCAACCTCATCCAAATTACCGGTCATCTCTTTACGGTATCTTGAAATAAATGGTATTGTAGCATCCTCGTCTAATAACTTTAAGGTGTTTTCAATTCCTTTTACAGCTAATTGAGTCGCTTTTATAATGTATTGAAGTTTGTTCATTGATTAGCTAATTATGGGTGGTTTGTACAAAATTTGTGGTGACACTTTATTGTGCGTTAAATGTACTATATAAGTAGATCATTTATTTGCTTAGGGGATGATTCGTTTATACCTCAATGAAGCTACAGGAATAGGTGTGATTTTTTTTATTAAACCCACAATGAGGGATTCAATTTTAACTTCTAAAATCAACATTCATAATTCTGTATTCAAAAATCACTTTAATTTCCCTTCTACAATCACAACAATTTCTCCTTTGGGAGCTTTGTTTTCAAAATGCGTAAGTACTTCCTTGGCAGTTCCACGTACAGTTTCTTCGTATAACTTAGTTAATTCTCTTGATACCGAAACCTGTCTGTCTTCCCCAAAGTATTCACAAAAATGTCCTAAGGTTTTTATTAATTTATGAGGCGATTCATAAATTATCATTGTTCTAGTTTCTTCAGCCAGTAGTTTAAAGCGTGTTTGCCTCCCTTTTTTTACAGGTAAAAACCCTTCAAAAATAAATTTATCGTTTGGCAATCCGGAATTTACTAAAGCGGGTACAAATGCTGTAGCACCAGGTAAGCAGTCAACTTCAATACCTTCTTTTACACAGGCTCTTGTTAATAAAAAACCAGGATCTGATATTGCTGGTGTTCCTGCATCAGAAATTAATGCAACTGTTTGACCTGCTTTTATTTTTTGCAATACACTTTCCACTGTTCTATGCTCATTGTGCATATGGTGCGATTGCATATGTGTGTTTATTTCAAAATGTTTTAGCAATTTACCTGAAGTTCTTGTGTCTTCAGCTAAAATTAAATCTACTTCTTTAAGCACTCGAATTGCCCTAAAAGTCATGTCTTCTAAGTTTCCAATAGGAGTTGGTACAATAAATAATTTACTCATGGTATAATTGAAAAATAATAGTGCAAGATTAACTATCCTTATGCTATAAAACAATCTTATTTTAAAGCTTTAGCTCTAAAAGAAATATTAGGAAGAGGTATGTTTAAGAAAATCTACCTTCTAAAAAAGACAATAAACGTTGTTCATAGGCTTCTTTTCCTGACCAGTTATTGTATTCTGGTTTTACCATATTGTTTAAAAACTCTAAGGCTTCTAATTCACTTGAAGCGGTGTTTAATTGTGATACTACACGATTAAAATCTTCGGTACTTCCGTTAAATAAATGTTTTACAAAAGCGATACGATCATTAAGTCCAATGTTTATTCCTTTTTTTAATCGATCATTTAATGATGCTTGTTTGTTTGACGAAACCTCAACATCGTTTTGAGTTGGTGTAACCGTTTCTTTATCGTTTTTTCCAACAGAAGGCTGTGTCATTACCGCTTCAAACATATCATCTATTTGATGTGTTTCTGGCTCCATTTGTGCAACAATATCAATCATTTTTTCGGTTGCTGATTCCACTATATGTTCGTCCATTCCTTCATCAGAAACAAATAAATCCTCATCTAGTGTTGATAATATTCCTAAATCGTCAAAGCTTTCTTCTATAACTGATTCCTCGGCTTCTTTAGTTTCCGCTACAACAATTGTTTCAGAAATGGGCTCAACTTGTTTTTTTACACCAAGATTCTCTTCAACAAATTTTAAAATTGTTAATTTTTCATACAGTTCTTTTGCTAAATTTTGCATCTCTGAAACCGAAGTGTTTTCTGATAAATTTTGAGTTTTTTCGGCAAGTGCTTGTAAATCTGATTTAAGTAACGCTTTCATTCCTTCACTAAATAGTTTATATTCTTGTATAATTTCTTGAAATATACTAAAATAAACGCTAAAACAGGCATTGATATTGTCTTAGATTTTTTAGGAGTCATCCCAACTAAATTTTAAAGAAACTATTTAATTGTGCATGTTGAATTTTAATTGGTATCAATACATTAAAATTATGTAGTTTTGTTAAACACATCATTACACCTATACTTAAAATCATTATGTTTCTAGAGAACACTGTAAATCATGAGGAGAAATTTGGTTGGATTGAAGTCGTATGCGGCTCCATGTTTTCTGGTAAAACAGAAGAATTAATCCGCCGTTTAAAACGTGCTCAGTTTGCAAAACAAAAAGTTGAAATTTTTAAACCTTCAATAGATACAAGATACGATGATGAAATGGTCGTTTCACATGACGCTAATGAAATTAGGTCTACACCTGTTCCCGCAGCAGTAAATATTCCAATTTTAGCTGATGGTTGTGATGTTGTAGGTATTGATGAAGCACAGTTTTTTGATGAAGGAATTGTTAAAGTATGTAACGATTTAGCCAACAAAGGAATTCGTGTAATTGTTGCTGGATTAGATATGGATTTTAAAGGGAATCCGTTTGGTCCAATGCCAGCATTAATGGCAACTGCAGAATATGTTACTAAAGTTCATGCTGTATGTACACATACTGGAAATTTAGCCCAGTATAGTTACCGTAAAGCTTCTAATGACGACCTTGTTTTACTTGGTGAAACTGAAGAATATGAACCCTTAAGTAGGGCTGCTTATTACAAAGCTATGTTAAAAGAAAGTATAAAAGATTTTGATGTTGATGCTGATGAAGTTATACCTATTTAACCTTATAATGTCGTGTAATTATAAATTAAATTGGCATTCATGTTTAAAATGACCTATTAATGGCAAAAACTCAAGAAACCGTTTTAGAAATAGACTTAAATAAACTCAAGCATAATTTTGATTTTATAAAGAGTAGGCTTAAACCTAAAACTAAAGTTTTAGCAGTTGTTAAAGCATTTTCCTATGGTAATGATGCGGAAACTATTGCAGCCTATTTACAGGAGTTACATGTTGATTACTTAGCTGTTGCTTATGTGAGTGAAGGTATTCAATTGCGTAAAGCTGGTATTCATATTCCTATTTTAGTATTACATCCACAATCCGTAAATTTTGAGCTTTTAATTGAATATTGTTTAGAACCTAACTTATATAACTTTAGAGTCTTAAACGATTTTATTTCTGTAGCTGAAAAGCTGAAACAGAATAATTACCCTATTCATATTAAATTTAACACGGGTTTAAACAGGCTAGGTTTTGAGGCCAATGCAATTGATGAAATTACAGAAATTACAAACGCAAATAAAGCTATAAAAGTAACTTCTATTTTTTCTCATCTAGCTGCTAGTGAAGATTTAAACGAACAACAATTTACCCAGCAACAAATACGCTTATTCAAAACTATTAAAACTAAGTTTGATGCTTTATCAAACAACGCTCCATTTACACATTTAACAAACACATCTGGTATTATAAATTACCCTGAAGCGCATTTTGATATGGTTCGTACAGGTATTGGTTTATACGGATTTGGAAACTCCGAAATCCATAACAAAAACTTAAAACCAATAGCTACACTGAAATCTATTATTTCACAAATACACACCATTAAAGCTGGGGATAGTTTAGGGTATAATAGAGGTTTTATTGCAAAAAACACTACTAAAATAGCAACTATACCTATAGGTCATGCGGACGGAATATCTCGCCAGTACGGTAACGGTAATGGGTTTGTTTTTATAAAAGATCAAAAAGCGCCTATACTAGGTAATGTTTGTATGGACATGATTATGGTAAATATTACTGATATTTCATGCGCTGAAACTGATGAAGTTATTATTTATAACGACCACCATACAGCTTCAAATTTAGCACAAGCTGTGAATACAATTTCTTATGAAATTATTACAGCCACTTCACGTCGGATAAAACGAGTAATTAAACGATGATATTAGCTGTTTTAAACTCCTATTTTCACATTAAAAAAAATACAGTACTTTCGCATTTAGTATAACTAATTTAAAATATAAGAATATGAGTATGATGAAGGAATTTAAAGATTTCGCGATGAAGGGAAATCTTGTTGATATTGCAGTAGGTTTTGTAATGGGTGCTGCTTTTAAAGAAGTGGTGACTGCGTTCACTGGAGGAATTGTTTCTCCATTAATCGGTTTAATTTTCAATGCAGATTTAAAAGACTTAAAGTACGTGGTAAAGGAAGGTTTAGCAAACGCTGAAGGTAAATTAGAAGGAGAGATTTCTGTTTTATGGGGAGCATTTGTAACCAACGTAATTGATTTTATCATTGTTGCTTTTGTTATGTTTTTGATTGTAAAAGCTGTGAATTCAATGAAGAAAAAAGAAGAAGAGGTAGCCCCAGAAGCTCCAAAAGGGCCTTCGCAAGAAGATTTATTAGCAGAGATAAGAGATTTATTGAAAAAATAAATTTTGCTTACATATTTATTAAAGCCGCTCTTCGAAGCGGCTTTTTTTTTGTGATATTCTTTTCTTTTCATAACATTTTGTGATATTTGTTTTTATACAGAAATAATTAAATATCACATTGGTTAAATTCTTATTTTTGTAGTATCAATTTTATAAAGAAACCCAAAATGAGAGTAGCAGTAGTTGGCGTAACAGGAATGGTAGGAACCATTATGTTAGAAGTTTTAAGCGAGCGTAATTTTCCAATTACAGAGTTAATTCCGGTTGCCTCAAAAAAATCAGTTGGTAAAGAGATTGTTTATCAAAACAAAATCTACAAGGTAGTTGATCTAGAAACCGCAGTAGCGTCAAAACCAGCTATCGCATTATTTTCAGCTGGCGGAAGTACTTCTGAAGAATGGGCTCCGAAATTTGCAAATGTTGGAACAACAGTAATTGATAATTCCTCCGCATGGAGAATGGATGCATCCAAAAAATTGATTGTACCAGAAATAAATGCATCGCTACTTACTAAAGATGATAAAATTATTGCTAACCCCAACTGTTCTACAATTCAATTGGTAATGACATTGGCGCCTTTACATAAAAAATATCAAATTAAAAGAATTGTTGTTTCTACCTACCAATCTATTTCTGGTACTGGAATAAAAGCCATCAAGCAGCTTGAAAATGAGCTTGCAGGTATAGCTGGTGAAATGGCATACCCACACCCTATTCATCAAAACGCTTTACCACATTGTGATGAATTTGAAGAGAATGGATACACAAAGGAAGAAATGAAACTAGTGCGGGAAACTCAAAAAATACTTGGTGACAAAAGTATTGCTGTTACAGCAACCGCAGTAAGGATACCAACTTCTGGCGGACATAGTGAAGCGGTAAACGTTCAGTTTGAAAATGATTTTAAACTAACTGAAATCCGTAACTTATTAACGAATACTTCTGGAGTAACATTACAGGATAACCCTGAAACAAACACCTATCCTATGCCCATTTATGCCAAAGGAAAAGATGATGTTTTTGTAGGTAGAATTCGCCGTGATGGCTCTCAACCAAATACACTTAATTTATGGATAGTTAGCGATAACCTTCGTAAAGGAGCCGCTACTAATACTATTCAAATAGCTGAACACCTAATTAACAGCAATTTAGCTTAATCCCTTTAACTTGGGTCGATATATTAATTAGCCAGATACAATTTTTTCTTTGGTTAATGAATCCTATTCTTTTTAGAAACAAATCAACTCTATTCTTATAAAAAAATACTCTTATTAACCAATAAGAGTATTTTTTTATGTCTAAATTAGTAGCCTATCGCATAAAATAACTAATCATGACTAGAAATATTGTTCTCTCTCTTTTTACAATTACATTATTAACAGCTTGTAAAACAGACTCAAAAAACGAAACAGAAACAATGAAAATAACATATCCAGAGACTTCAAAAGGTGAAGTTATTGATACGTATTTCGATACTAAAATAAACGATCCTTACCGATGGTTGGAAAATGATAGAAGTCCTGAAACTGAAAAATGGGTTGCGGAACAAAACAAAGTTACCTATGCGCATTTGGATGAAATTCCATATCGTGAAACTTTGAATAATCGCTTATCAAAATTATGGAACTACGAAAAAATTGGCGCACCCTTTAAAGAAGGTAATCATGACTATTATTACAAAAATGATGGACTACAAAATCAATATGTTATCTACAGGAAAAAAGCTGATGGAACTGATGAAGTTTTCTTAGATCCTAATACGTTCTCTAAAGGTGGTACAACCTCATTAGGAAATGTTTCTTTCTCTAAGGATGGTAAAATGCTTGCCTATTCTATTTCTGAGGGAGGAAGTGATTGGCGAAAAGTAATTGTTATGGATACTGAATCCAAAGAAATTAAAGAAGACACCTTAATTGATGTGAAGTTTTCAGGACTTTCCTGGAAAGGAAATGAAGGATTTTATTATTCTAGTTATGACAAGCCTAAAGGAAGTGAATTATCAGCCAAAACAGATCAACATAAATTATACTTCCATAAACTTGGTACTAAACAAGCTGACGATCAGTTAATTTTTGGTGGTACGGAAGAACAAAAAAGACGTTATGTAGGTGGTTCTGTTACCGAAGATGATAAATACTTATTAATTTCTGGAGCAATTTCTACTTCTGGAAATGATTTGTTTATTCAAGATTTATCTATTCCTAATGCTCCTCTAGTTCATATGGTTACAAATTTTGAATCGGACTCACATGTAATAGAAAACGAAGGAGATAAATTATTTATTGTAACCAATTTAAACGCTCCAAATCAAAAAGTTGTTACTGTTGATGCAAAAAATGCATCTCCTAAAAACTGGGTCGATTTTATTCCCGAAACAAAAAATGTACTATCACTAAGTACGGGTGCAGGATATTTCTTTGCTGAATATATGAAAGATGCTGTTTCTCAAATTAAACAATATGATTATAGCGGAACTCTAGTTCGAGAAATTGAATTACCAGGTATAGGTAGTGTTGGAGGATTTGGAGGAAAGAAAAAAGCGAAAGAGTTATATTTCTCTTTTACCAATTATACTACTCCAAGTACAATTTATAAGTTCGCTCCTAAAGAAGGAACTTCAGAAACATATAGTAAACCAGCTATCGATTTTGACTCTGATAATTATACCTCTAAACAAATATTTTATACTTCAAAAGACGGCACAAAAATACCAATGATTATCACCCACAAAAAAGGGCTTGAATTAAATGGTAAAAACCCAACTATCCTTTATGGATATGGAGGATTCAATATTAGCTTAACACCTAGTTTTAAAATTGCAAATACTATATGGTTGGAACAAGGTGGTATTTATGCCGTTCCTAATCTTAGAGGTGGTGGTGAATATGGTAAAAAATGGCATGACGCGGGTACGCAAATGAAAAAGCAAAATGTATTTGACGATTTTATAGCTGCTGCCGAATATTTACAAAAGGAACAATATACTTCTCCTGATTATATGGCTATCTTAGGTAGATCCAATGGTGGGTTATTGGTAGGAGCTACAATGACGCAACGCCCTGATTTAATGAAAGTAGCATTGCCAGGTGTTGGAGTATTGGATATGTTACGTTACCATACTTTTACTGCTGGAGCAGGATGGGCATATGATTACGGAACTGCTGAACAATCTAGAGAAATGTTTGAATACCTTAAAGGATATTCGCCAGTACATACCGTTAAAGCAGGCACTAAATATCCTGCCACTATGGTTCATACTGCTGATCATGATGACCGTGTAGTTCCTGCACATTCGTTTAAATTTATTGCTGAGTTGCAAGATAAGCAAGCAGGTAATTCACCTGTTTTAATACGTATTGAAACAAATGCTGGTCATGGTGCTGGTAAACCTGTTGCGATGCAAATTTCTGAGTATGTTGATTTATTCGCTTTTACCCTATATAACATGGGCTTTGATAAATTACCTAACGAAAAATAATAGATACATTCTCGATTATTTACTTCACTTGAAATAAGTAATCGAGAATATGTTTTAACTAAAACACGATACATAATATGAACAGGTTTTATTTTCTTTTAATTATTACTGCATTATATTCTTGTAGCGATCCTCATGAAACACAATTTGATTGGTTGCTAGGAAACTGGGAACGTACTAATGATTCTGAAGGAAATAAAACCTATGAATATTGGTCTAAAAAATCGAGTACTGAATACATAGGTTTAGGATGTACACTTAAAGGTAAAGACACTATTTTTAAAGAAAATATTCATCTTATAAAAGAAAAAGAAACATGGGTTTTAAAAGTGATTGGAGTTAATGAAGCTCCTACACTATTTCCCATTTCTAGCATATCCTCAACAAGTTTTACCTGTAAAAATCCCGAAAATGAATTCCCTAAAAAAATTATTTACGTATTGGAAGAGGGGAAATTAAAGGCTGTTATTTCGGATAATGATACAAATATCTCCTTTCTTTTTAAGAAAAAACCATCCTTTACAAAGGATCACTAAACAAACTTTTATACACTTGATAATTTTTATATCTTAGCCAGATGACTCATTTTGGTACTATACTTACTGGTATTGCATTTTCTCCAAACTTAAAAGCTAATGTTTTTGAAACATTACGCTTGGGTAGTATGTTAAAAGCAAAAGTTATTTTGGTACACGTAGGTGTTAAAAGTGATGAAAAGGAGCAACAAATTACAGAATACTGCAATGTTTTTCCTGAATTTAAAAACCAAGTAACTGTTGTATGGAAAAATGGTGACCCCGTAGATGTTATCATAAATGCTTGTGCCGATTACAAAGCAGACTTATTAATTTTAGGAGCTGCCAAACGGAAGAAATCAAAAAGATATTATTTGGGAGCAATCGCAAAAAAAATAGCTAAAAAAGCTCCTTGTTCTCTCTTGCTTTTTATCAAACCTTCTATTGAACGGATTCAATGTAGACATATTGTGGTAAATGGATTGGAACACCCAAAAACAAAAAACACCATTCAAGCATCATTTGAATTTGCAAATGCTATTGGGACAAATAAAATTACTATAGTAGAAGAGATTGCACAAAGTGAAGTAACCATAAAAGTAGATGATGATAAATCCTTAGAAAAATCTACCTTATTACAAGAACAAATTTTAGAACGAGAAATTTCAAGGGTTTCAATTATTTTAAATGATATAGATGATGCTCTAAAAAAAGATATATCCATTAAATCACAAGGAATTTTCGGTACACGCGGATATTCTATTGGCCATTATGCTAAAATTAAACGAGCCGATTTATTGGTTATGAACAAACCTGAAAAATCAACATTCTGGGATAAAATATTCCCTCAAGACATTGATTATATTTTATCTGAATTACCAACCGACGTATTAATTATACATTGACAAACTCAAAAAACATAAAGTCCTTTTTTACAGCATTACCCAAAAATATTTTTGCTGGTTTTGTTGTATCCCTTATTGCTTTACCTTTAGGTATAGGTTTAGCATTAGCATCCGAAGTGCCTCCTATTGCTGGAATTGTAACTGCCGTAATTGGCGGTGTTTTAGTGGCAATTTTAGGAGGAAGTAATGTAACCATCTCTGGCCCTGGAAATGGCTTAGTAGGTGTCGTTGCAGGAGCAGTATTGTTATACGCAGAACAAAGTGGAATAGCTGGTTCCGAAGGAATCTACCAAGGCTATTTAATTGTTTTGGCAGCAGTAATTTGTTCCGGATTATTAATGCTTATTCTAGGTTTCTTACGTTTAGGAAAACTCTCTAATTATTTTCCATCATCAGCTATTCAAGGAATGTTAGCTGCAATTGGATTAATTATATTAGGAAAACAATTTCACATCATGATGGGAAATCGTATTTCACGAAACGGAAATTTGGAATACCTTACAGAAATACCTTTTACCATTATAAAATCATTTACCTATAGTGACACTAGTTTAACTTTTGCGATGCTTTCAGGAGTAATAAGTTTGATAATTATGGTGTTTTATGCCAAAATTAGAAACAAATACTTGCAGTTGGTCCCGGCTCCAATGTGGATTGTTTTGTTAGCTATTGGATTTAGTTATTATTATGAATTGGTACTACAAATACCTAATCCAATTCATCCGGAATACATGATTTCAGGAATCCCTGAGGCACATGAAATTATAGCAAACATCCCTACTCCAAATTTTAATAAAGTAAACACTTTTAGTTTTTGGTCAGTAGTTTTAAGTTTGACTTTAATAGCCAGTATTGAATCCTTATTAAGTATAAAGGCAGTGGATAAATTAGATCCTGAAAAAAGGCGTTCCAATGTAAATAGAGACATTAAAGCTATTGGTTTTGCTAATATTGTAGCTGGGTTTTTAGGAGGTTTAAACGTAGTAACTGTTATTGCTCGAAGCTCAGTAAATGTTAATAATGGTGCAAGTAATAGGTCGTCTAATTTCTTTCATGCAGCTTTTTTAGTTGTCTTTATTGTATTGTTTAGTACAGAACTTACACGCATTCCTTTACCAGCTTTAATGGCTATTTTAGTTTATACAGGGTGGAAATTAGCACATCCTTCAAAAATAATTGACACCTTTAAAATAGGTAAGGAACAAGGTTTTATTTTTTTAACAACATTAATCATAACAATAAGTATTGGTTTAATTGAAGGGATTGTTGCAGGAATAATTGCTACAGGAATAATTCACCTGATTATTAACAAAAGTATATTGCCTTTTTTCAGGAATATCCTTAAGCCTAATGTACTCATGTTTAAAGAAAAGGAAACAAATACTTACTATGTAAGTGTCAAAAACTTTTGTACCTTTTTAAACTTCGCCAAACTAAAACGAAAGTTAGATACCATACCGGAAACAGAAGAAGCAATTATTGATTTTTCAATGTGTGACTTTGTTGATCATACTGTTATGGAAAACATAGCTGATTATAAAGAAATCTTTAGAAAAAAAGGCGGTAACTTAGAAATCATAGGCTTAGATCTTTTAGATGCAGGCTCAAAACATCCTTTTGGATTAAGAAAAATGTTTCCTATGAAAAAAGTATTAGAATCTACAGGAGTACTTACTAATCGTCAGGAATTAATAAAATCAATTGCTAAGGAGTTAGATTATAATTATACCGTACGAAAGAAAATAGAAACTGAATATTTAGAAAACTTCATCTATTTCAAAACAAAAACTATTAATCATACTTACAATGAACTTGGTAAAAAAGACACTGTTTTTAAAGTGTTTGATATTGAGTTTTATGAAGGAGAATTCATCGCTAAGGAAGTAGTTAGAACAACAATGTTATATACTGAGTTAGATTATATTCTCCCAATGTTTTCAATACATCGTGAAGGTTTATTAGAACTTCTCTATCATTACACAGGTTTTAAAGATATTAAAATTGAAAAAGAACCTGAATTTTCTAAAAAGTTTTACATAAAAGGAGAGGATGAAGTAGCTATACAGCAATTAATCACTCCACAATTAGCGCAATTATTGTTGGACAATCCCACTTTTCATATTGAATCCAATGGATATGCCCTATTGATATTTACTAAAGAGCGTTTGGCTGGCACCAATGAAATTAAAAAAATGAAGATTTTTGCTAACAAACTAATAGAAATAATATAATCCATATCGGATTTTCACAAACAATTACTTTTCATGAACTTATACCCAATAGAAGCTGGTAATTTTAAATTAGATGGTGGCGCCATGTTTGGTGTTGTACCCAAAACAATTTGGCAAAAAACAAATCCGGCAGACAGTAATAACCTTATTGATATTGCGGCGCGTTGTTTATTAATTGAAAACGGAAATCGGTTGACATTGATTGATACTGGTATGGGTGACAAGCAATCGGATAAGTTTTTTGGATATTACCACCAGTGGGGCGATTTATCTATTGATAAATCATTAGCAAAACATGGCTTTCACCGTGATGATATTACGGATGTGTTTATGACACACTTACATTTTGACCATTGTGGAGGAAGTATTCAGTGGAACGCAGCACGTACCGGATACAAACCTGCTTTTAAAAACGCAAAATTCTGGACTAACGAAAACCATTGGCAATGGGCTGTGGAACCAAACAATAGAGAAAAAGCTTCTTTTTTAAAAGAAAACCTATTACCAATGCAGGAATCGGGGCAACTGTCTTTTATGAAAACACCTACATCAGGTAATTTTATAAAACAAGCTGAACTTGACTTCGGTGTCCTATTTATTGATGGGCATACCGAAAAACAAATGATTCCGCATATAAATCACAAAGGAAAAACAATCTGCTTTATGGCCGATTTAATGCCCACACTTGGTCATTTAAAAGTTCCATATGTAACAGGGTATGACACAAGACCTTTGTTAAGTTTAGATGAAAAATCTAAATTCTTAAATTTGGCGGCTACTGAAAATTTTTACTTATTTTTGGAGCATGATGCGCATAATGAAATCGTTACTGTACAGCATTCTGAAAAAGGAATTGTGTTAAAAGAACGATTTACATGTAACGAAATATTCATTTAAACTACTTATAACTAAAATTAACAAAAAAAGGATTTATGAAATTGATTAGACCATTATTTCTATCTGCTACAACTGCACTAGTATTAGCAAGTTGCGGCTCAACAAATGTTATTTCTACACCAATAACTAATATTGATAGCACTCCATTAAAAATTTCTGCATTAACTGATGCTGAATTAAACTCTTGGAGTCATTTAGATTTAGTGAAAGATACTATTCCTGGAATGAGTGTTGATAAGGCATATGAATTTTTAAAAGGAAAGAAAGGTAAAACTGTTATTGTTGCAGTTATTGATTCTGGAATTGATATTGAACATGAAGATTTAAAAAATGTTTTGTGGACAAACAAAAAAGAAATTGCTAACAACGGGAAGGATGATGATAAAAACGGATTCATTGATGACGTTCATGGATGGAATTTCTTAGGAGATATCAATGATGAAAACTTAGAATTTACACGTATTTTAAGAGATAAATCTTTAGCAGATGCTTCAACAGTTGCAAGTGCTCAAAAAGATTTTGATACACAATACCAGGAAGCTCTTGAAAATAAAACAAGATATGAGCAAATGCTAGCTAAAATAAAAGATGCTGATGCAGCTCTAGCAAAACATATTGGTAAAAAAGATTACACTAAAGAAGATGTAAAAGCTATTAAAACTGAAGATGAAGCTTTATTACAAAGTATTCAAGTTGCAGGAATGGCTTATGGAAACAGTTTTGATTCACTTACTGTTTTTGGTGATAGAATTAAAGGAGCTGTAGATCATTTCACTGGAAGTTTAAACACCCATTTAAGTATGACTACTGACTTTAGAGGTGTTTTAAACGACAATCCTAATGATATTACTGATACTGTTTACGGTAACAACATTATGTGGGGACCTGACAAAGACGGTGCTTTACATGGTACTCATGTTGCAGGAATTATTGCTGCTGAACGTAACAACGGAAAAGGAATGAATGGTATTGCTCATAATGTTGAAATCATGACGGTAAGAGCTGTACCAAATGGTGATGAATACGATAAGGATATCGCATTAGCATTTCGTTATGCAGTGGACAATGGTGCGAAAGTAATCAATACAAGTTTTGGTAAAGCGTATTCTCCTAATGCTAAATGGGTTTATGATGCTATTAAATATGCCGCAGATAACGATGTATTAATTGTAAATGCAGCTGGTAATGACGGTGCAGATATTGATACTAAAAATGTGTACCCTAATGACCAAGTAGATAACGGGTCTGAAATGGCTAATAACTTTTTAACTGTTGGAGCATTAAACTTCAAATACGGTTCTGAATTAGTTGCAAACTTTTCAAACTATGGTAAAATAAACGTTGATGTATTTGCTCCTGGAGTAAAAATTTACGCACCAGTACCACATAACAAATACAAACACTTACAAGGTACTTCAATGGCTTCGCCAAATGTTGCTGGAGTTGCTGCTTTAATACGTTCATACTACCCTAAATTAAAAGCTGCTCAAGTAAAGCAAATTTTAATGACTTCAGGGTTACCGATTAAATCTACCGTAATTATGGGTGGTGATGCTTCTATTAAAAAAACATTGAATGATGTTTCTACAAGTGGAAATATTGTAAATGCTTACAATGCATTAGTAATGGCAGAAATGATGTCGAAATAATACTTAAAGTCAATAATTGACTCTTTTAACCATTGTTGGTTAATATTATACCAAACCTCAGCATTAATTGCTGAGGTTTTTTTATTTTAGTACTTTAAATTTTATCTCCGGATAATTTAAACGTCATTCTGAACTTGTTTCAGAATCTCACCCTCCATAAAACTAACTCTTATGAGAAACTGAAACAAGTTCAGTTTGACGAAAAGAAACGCTAAAAATTAATTAAAATGAAAAAAACATTACTTCTTGGTCTAACGGCTATTTCATTGTTTTCATGTAAAACATCAGAAAACCTACTAAAACCTAGTATTCAAACAGTAACTAATTCAACTTCTATTACATCCAAAAACACCTATTGGCAACAACATGTGGATTACAAAATGGATATTGATATGAATGTATCAACCTTTCAATACCAAGGAAATCAAGAGTTAGTGTATACCAATAATTCACCCGATGTGTTAACTAAAGTATATTATCATTTATACTTTAATGCATTTCAACCAGGAAGTGAAATGGATGCACGTTTACAAGCTGTACCAGATCCTGATAGAAGAATGACAACTAACTTAGGTACAAAAGAGAACCCTAATGTTGTTAGTAGAATAAAAACATTGAAGCCTAATGAAATAGGATTTATCAAAGTAAATTCATTAACTCAAAACGGGAATACAGTAAGCCACAAAACTGTAGGTACTATTTTAGAAGTAACTTTAAATAAAGCTATAAAACCTGGTGAAAAAGTAACTTTTAACATGGATTTCCTTGGGCAAGTTCCTTTACAAATTCGTAGATCAGGTAGAAACAACAAAGAAGGTGTTGCCTTATCTATGACGCAATGGTTTCCTAAAATGGCCGAATATGATTTTGAAGGATGGCATGCTGATGCATACATTGCTAGAGAATTTCATGGTGTTTGGGGAAATTTTGACATAAAATTATCAATAGATAAAAACTATACTGTTGGTGGTTCTGGATATTTACAAAATCCAAATCAAATTGGTCATGGGTATCAAGATGCTGGAGTAACTGTTCCAAATGTAAAAGGTGACAAACTAACATGGCACTTTGTAGCGCCTAACGTACACGATTTTACATGGGCTGCTGATCCTAACTATATCCACGATAAAATCAAAGGAGAAAACGGTGTAGACTTACACTTCTTGTATAAAAACAATGATAAAATTAAAGAGAACTGGAAAAAATTACAGCCACGTACAGCTGAATTATTAGCCTTTTATAACAAACATATTGGTCCATATCCTTGGAAACAATATTCAGTTATTCAAGGAGGTGATGGTGGTATGGAGTATGCAATGTGTACTTTAATTACCGGAGAAAGAAAATTAGGTAGTTTAATTGGTGTTACTGCTCATGAAATGGCTCATGCTTGGTTTCAGCACTTATTAGCAACTAATGAAACAAAACATGAATGGATGGACGAAGGAATGACTTCATATATTTCTGATTTGGCTGAAGGAGAAGGAAAAGCAAACCCTTTTTCAGGAGCTTACCGTGGATATAATTATTTAGTAAGTTCAGGTAAGGAAGAACCACAAGCTACTTATGGTGATCGTTTTCATTCAAATATGGCTTACGGAATTGCTGCTTACAACAAAGGAGAAGTGTTTTTAGCACAGTTAGGATATATTATTGGTGAAGATAAATTAGCGGAAACTATTCACGAATATTACAACCAATGGAAGTTTAAGCACCCTACACCAAATGACTTTAAAAGAGTAGCCGAAAAAGTTTCTGGTTTTGAATTGGATTGGTATTTGAATGCCTGGACTAAAACCACCAAAACTATCGATTATGTAATTAAATCAGTTGAAGGAAACACTGTTACTTTAGAGCGTAAAGGTCGTTTAGCAATGCCTATTGATTTAGTTGTTGAATATACCGATGGAACAAAGGAATATATATACATCCCATTACAAATGGCTAGAGCTGAAAAAGCAACAGCATATCCTAATTTAAAAAGAGTTGTTAAAACGGACTGGGCTTGGGCACATGCTACCTACTCTTTTGACGTATTAAAAACGATCAAAAATATGACCATCGATCCTTCAGAATTAATGGCCGATATAGATAGAACTAACAATAGCTATACGAAGTAAATCAATATTTTCGGTGCAAGCACACGAGGTATGAATTAACTAACACCATTTTTCGCACGAAGAAAGCCTCGGGGAATTAAACCCCCTGGTGGGATTAAAAATTACTTAGTAGGTTTAAAAAGGAGGTAATAATCGTTATTACCTCCTTTTTACTTTTATATCATTTGCATATAAAACAACTTAATTTCTTTTCAAAAACAAGTATCACACTTTTAGTTTTTATATTTTTACATTATGAATCAATCCTTTCCTACACTAGAAAAATTAAAAAGTAAGAAACTCTTAGACGAGCTTTTTACTTCAGGAAAAAAACTAAATGAATATCCTATAAAATTAGTGTACAAACAACTTAATTTTGAGGATGATGTTTTATTTAAAGCTGGGGTTTCAGTGCCTAAACGAAATTTTAAAAAAGCAGTTGATCGAAATAGAATAAAACGCTTATTGCGTGAAGCGTATAGATTAAATAAACATCTCATTCATGGTGAGTTTAATAAAAAATATGTTTGTATGTTTTTGTATCTTGGTAAAGAAATGCCAACTTTTGAACTATTAAATACCAAAATGATTCATCTTTTAAATAAATTGGTAGAAAAAGAAAATGCCTAATTTTCTCATCTGAGAAATACGTAAAAATGCATATATTATGAAAACACTATTTAAAAAACGGGTAATCATACCAATAGTAGCGGTGCTATTATTAGTTACAACATCAGCATTTAAAAACGATTTCTTTGAAATAGCTAAACAAATAGAAATATTTACCACCTTGTTTAAGGAGCTCAACATGAATTATGTTGACGAAACAAATCCTGGGGAGTTAATGGATACCGCTATAAAAAGTATGCTGAAGGGTTTAGATCCTTATACTCGATTTCATAATGAACAAGATGTTGAATCCTATAAAATAAACAGCTCTGGTGAATATACCGGAATAGGTGCTTCCATAAACAGAAAAGATGGCCGCTTGTTTATTACAGAACCATTTAAAAATTATCCTGCTGATAAAGCTGGCTTAAAAGCTGGTGATGAAATTATACAAATAGGCGATATCAAAGTTATTGACTCTAAAGATGATACTGCTACACTTTTAAAAGGAGCTGCTAATTCTAAAATAACTATTCATTTTATCCGTCAAGGAAAAAAACAAGAAACTATTTTAACAAGAGCTGCTATTGATGTTGATGCTGTACCTTTTTACAAACTGATAGATAATACAACTGGGTATGTAGTGTTGCGTAAATTTAATAGCAAAGCATTTGCCCAAACAAAAGCTGCTATTGTAAAATTAAAAGCAGCAGGAGCTACTCAATTAATTTTAGATTTAAGAGGAAACCCAGGTGGTTTATTAAGGGAATCAATTAGAATAGTTAATTTATTTGTCCCTAAAGGAGAAGTAATTGTAACCACAAAATCTAAGGTAAAAAAATACAATAAAACATATATAACTAAAGAGCAGCCTTTAGATACTGAAATACCTTTGGTAGTTTTAGTTAATGGAAGAAGTGCTTCCGCTAGTGAAATTGTTTCAGGAGCTTTACAGGATTTAGATAGGGCCGTTATTGTTGGCTCAAGAAGTTTTGGAAAAGGACTTGTACAGCGCCCTAAAAAACTAACGTATGGTACACAGTTAAAAGTAACTATTTCACGTTATTACACCCCTTCAGGAAGATGTATTCAAGCACTTGATTACAGAAATAGAGACGCAAAAGGAAATGCTATTCGTACAGATGAAAAAAATTATACGGCCTTTAAAACTAAAAAAGGAAGAACAGTTTATGATGGTGGTGGTGTAGACCCGGATATAAAAGTTGAAAAAAGTACCTTAAGTAATATTTCAAAAGCATTAATTAGGGAACAAGTAATTTTTAATTTTTGTACTGATTTCTATTACAGAAACCCTACAACTTCTATAACCGAGTTTTCATTTACTACAGCTGATTATGAAAAATTCAAAAAGTATGTTGCCACTAGTGATTTCGAATATCAAACTAACACCGAAAAAGTACTCAGTACATTAAAAAAACAAGCGCTTAAAGATGGGCTTACTTTGGATAGTGAAATTTTAAACTTAAAAAATAGTATTGATTCAGCTAAAACAGTAGCTTTAACTGAGTATAAAGATGAATTAACAAGCCAAATTACTGATCAATTAATAACTAGGTATTTTTATAAAGAAGGTTTTTATAATTACCAACTCACACACCATGAGTCTATTAAAAAAGGACTTGAAGTACTAAAATCAGGACAGTATAAAACCATTTTAAAATAATTGGCATCTGTTTTGATTGCTATTGTTTAGATTTGTGACTAAACCTCCAATAACTATGAAAATAACTTACGTATTGCTTTGCTTATTTTTTTTCTCATTTACCCTACACGCTCAAAAACAGCATAGGGATATAAATGTGTATTTTGATACTGCAATTTATAAATTAAATAACACCGAAAAAGGAAAGGTAAAATCATTTATAAACAAACTAGGTAAAGAAAAAATTGTAGAAATCATCATGTATGGATATACGGATGATAGAGGTTCAGATAAATACAATATGAATTTATCAATCAACAGAGCTAAGAATGTAAAAAATTACTTAATTAGTTTAGGAATTGATAAAGCGCTTTTTAAGGTAGTAAAAGGAAAAGGCGAAGTAATTATCCGAAAATTTAATCAAGTAGAAACCGATGTTGTTAGAGGATTAAACAGGAAGGTTACCATAGACATCAAAACTATTATTCCAAAACCTAAAGTAAACGAAACACTGATTGAGCATAAAATTGTTGAACCATTACGTATTGGTGATCGTTTTGTATTAGAAAACATCCATTTTCAAGAAGGATATGCTTGGATTACTGAAAAATCATTTCCTCATTTACGTAAGTTAGCAAAAGTTTTAACGGATCGTCCTGATTTGTATATTGAAATTCAAGGGCATGTATGTTGTACTCGATATGGTAGAGATGCAATTGACCGAAAAACAAAAAAAAAAAACTTATCACTTACTAGAGCAAAAGCGGTATATACTTATTTAAGACGTAAAGGTATTGGGAAAGAACGCATGCGCTATAAAGGAATGCGAAGAACTGTTCCGTTAGGAAAAGGAGCTGAGTATGATAGACGCGTAGAAATAATCATTAAAAACATTGTTAAAAAAAGAAGGTATCACGCAAACTAGTATTGTGTGCATTCCTAGATAAAACAAAATCGGCTACTTTAAAAAAGTAGTCGATTTTGTTTTATACTTAATTTATTATCCGATTGAGCTTGTCGAAATCGATAAAGCAATAGTTTCCATAAGACTTCGACAGGCTCAGTTTGGCAACTATGTAAATTATCAAAAATTACGTTTTTCTATTTTTATACTTAATCATTTTAATCAATTACCATCTTAATATGAGGTATATCATCCTCTAAATAGCCTACACCTGTTTTTATAAAACCATGAGTATTATAAAATTTTTCTAAATATGCTTGAGCAGAAATATGAATGGTTGTTGTATTAAATTGCTTCTCTACTGCCTTAATACTCTCTTTCATTAACTTATGTCCGTAACCGTACTTTCGCTCATTTTTTTTAACTACTACCCTACCAATACTAGCATCTTCAAAATAATCTCCTGGTTTAAAAATGCGTGTATAAGCTACTACTTTATCGTTTTTATACCCTAAAACATGCAATGCTTTTTGATCTTTAAAATCAATATCCTGATATACACAATCTTGTTCTACTACAAATACTTCACTTCGTAATTGTAGCGTTTCATATAATTCTTTTACAGTAAAATCTGAAAAAGGTATTGTTTTAAATACAATCATATTAACATGATATTTTATCAACTCTAGTCTGGTGTCTACCACCCTCAAATTCCGTATCTAAAAATATTTCTACCATTGCCAATGCTTGAGGTATTGAGGTATAACGAGCAGGAATACTTAATACATTTGCATTGTTATGCTGGCGTGTAAGCTCCGTAATTTCTTTTGTCCAACATAAACCAGCACGAACATTAGCGTACTTATTGGCTGTCATAGAAACTCCATTACCACTTCCACAAACTAAAATTCCAAAGTCAACTTTTTGTTCATTAACATCTTTAGCTACTGGATGTACAAAATCCGGGTAATCAACACTTGAGTTTTCGTTAGTTCCATAATTAGTTACTGTAATCCCTCTTGATTCTAGTAATTTAATAATTTCAAACTTGTATTCCGTTCCAGCGTGATCGTTACCTATAGCTATTTTCATATCATGTGTTGTTTTCCACAAGTGTGGTTAATTTCTAAATTGTAAAAGTACAGTAATTTAATGAAGTTTATTGAGTAATTTAATACGCTATAATTTGTTTTTATTTTTTATTTTAGCTGTAAATAAACTATAATTAATTGAAATGAAAAAAATAATCGTAATAGCTTTAGCTTCTGTAGCCTTATTCTCTTGTCAACAAGAAAAAACAGCTTTTGTTAACAATGAAAAATTAATTGAAGAATATCAAGAACGTAAGGATATTGAGGATAAATACAAAGTTAAAGTAGAAGCTTTAACAAAGAAAAAAGATAGTCTAGGAAAAATTTTACAATCTGAAGCTATTGCTTTACAAACTAAAGGAGCTAGGTTAAGTAAAGAAAAACAACAAGAACTATATGCTCCATACATGCAAAAAAGTCAGATGTTACAGCAACAAATGCAACAGGAAGAGCAATTAATGGCGCAACAAAGTCAAGCAGAAATTGATGTATTACTAAAGAAAATTGACAATGCAATTACTGCTTTCGGTGAAGCTAATGGATACACATATATTTTTGGAAAAAACAAAGTAGGTAGTGTTTTATATGGTGTTGAAAAAAATGATATCACAAAAACTGTTCTTGATGATTTAAACAAATCTTATTCAGCAGCTGAGTAGTTTAAAAAAAAGTATTATACCAATTAAATAGTTTCTTATGATCACCTTGAAATTTAATTGGTATAACATAAAAAAGCCGCTAATAGCGGCTTTTTTATGTTATACTTTTTTAATTCAAGAAAAGCTTCAGGAAATTAACCCACCAGTGGGTTAATCCTCATTTGGTGCCATAAATTTATAAACCATTCCTGCTAATAATGCTCCAACAATTGGTGCTAACCAAAACAGCCACAATTGTCCCATTGCTTCACCACCTACAAATAAAGCCTGGCTAGTGCTTCTTGCCGGATTTACTGAGGTATTGGTAATTGGAATACTTATTAAGTGGATTAATGTTAACCCTAAACCTATTGCAATACCTGCAAATTTACCGTTCGCGTTTTTATGTGTAGCTCCTAATATGATTATTAAAAACATAAAAGTCATTACAACTTCCGTTACTAATGCAGCTGTCATATCATAACCTCCTGGTGATAATACACCAAAACCATTTGCTGCAAAATTACCAATATCACTTCCATTTCCTGTTGCTACAACATAAAGTACTCCAGCACCAGCAATACCTCCTAATACTTGAGAAATGATGTATGATGGAATTTCTTTGGCTTCAAACCGTCCACCCATCCATAAACCGATGGTTACCGCTGGGTTAAAATGCCCTCCAGAAATATGACCAACAGCATAAGCCATTGTTAATACAGTAAGTCCAAATGCAAATGCTACTCCAACAAAACCAATTCCTACATCAGGAAAACCAGCTGCTAAAACTGCACTACCACATCCTCCAAGAACTAACCAAAAAGTTCCAATAAATTCTGCTACTAATTTTTTCATAAAGCTTGTTTTTAATTTAGCTTAAGATACTAATTAACAATGCAATAACTTTGTTTTAATATTTAAATTTTATTGATTTATAGATAAAAACACATAAAATATCTATTAACTGAAGTTTTTATTTTGCAACTAAGTGATTAAAAAAACATTTAAGGTTACTTCAGTGATTTATAGTATTCAATACCTCACTTTTCGAAGTGTTTTCCATCAAGATCTTATTGAATAGTTTTATATTCACAAGCATCCGAAAGTTTCAATAAATACTTAATCCTTTGTCAGATTAAGCAGCGCCTGTATTGAGCTTGACGAAATATCGAAATCCATAACGCATTGGTTTTCATAAGACTTCGACAAGCTCAGTTTGACAACTATTTTTATTATGAGAAATTAAGTTTTTCTTTTTTAAAACTAGCAAAGCACTTTTAAATAACGAGTTTATTTTAGCATATATCAACAAATTAACAAACTTTCGGGTAGCAATGTTTTATTCTGAAATATTGTTACATAAAATACCTGTTTAACGGTTTGTATAAGAAACATAAGGCAATAAAAAATCACCCATTTCGGTTTATTACTTAGCTAATATACACAGCAATTCGTTTTAGCACAAATGCCCAATGTTTCTTAGACATTGCTTGGTAGTGTATTTTTTTCCATTTTATAGTCAAAGAAATATTCATTTAATTTTTTCACTATTTCTCTTGCCCGAGTTATATTTGTGTGCTTCAATGTAAGTTTATATCCTTCAAGTATTCCTACAATTGTATTATCAGTAAAATTTTCAGCGTTTCGCCTAACAGTAAAGGGCTTTTTCACATTCTTAGTAGTTTCCTTTTTATCAAAAGTAGCAATGTACCTTCTTATTCTACCATTTTTAATCTCAAAAGGAGCTTTAGGTGCCTTTATTTTCCGTTTCCCGTTTCCCCAATTCTCACCCGTTTTAATCCTGCTTATTTGCATTTCGGAAACACTAAAGAGATAAGCTATCCTGTTTAAAGGTATTTCTTTTTTAATTAGTTTCTTTATGTGCTTAACATCTTCTAGGGTCAATTTACTATTAGTCTTTTTTTTATCTAATACTAATAAATTAGAGTAATGTAAGTTTCTTTTATCTTCGTCTTTATAACCAATCGATTTCTTTTTGGCTTTTAGTTTACTTGAAACTACACCAAAAGCAATAGCAACTAATGGTGCTACAGCAACACTATGAAGCTTTCCTTTAGCATCTGTTAAGCTTGCTAAGCCATGGCGAAGTTTATTATTTTGAACTCTAAAATGAATTTTATTTTCACTGATAAATACTTTTCCTTTTGTTCTCCAAGACCTTTGCTTATCAGTTTCAGTTCTATATATTCGTCCTGATTCACTGATGTGGTATCTTTCAAAACCTATTATTTTATGACACTTTTCATCATTAATTATTATATAATCCATAGTAAGGGTAAAAATAAAAATTAGATTATTGATTACGAGGTTTGGGTGTCTTCTATACTTCTTAATAAACAAGTATCGATTAATTTATATGTTAAACTTTTTTGTGTAATAATCTAGTTAACTTTATAGAAAGGTCCGTTAAAATAATTTTAGCATTCCCATTACGTTCTATATGATAAATAGCGTCATTTAATTCAGTATTAATAGCTAAGATATTATTTCCGTGTACAAAAGGCGCGAATTTAGACAACGAAAATCCTTTTGTTTGAGTTTCCAAAAACACTAAATCAGTAGCTGTATAGTTTTGTAATAATGCTTGTCGGAAAAAATTCAAGCAATAATTTAAAAATTGCTTTTGAGTTTCTCTACCTGTTTTAGCAATAGTTTCACTCCAGCTAATTAAATCATTTATAGCAGTTTTATTTCCTTTTGCTCTAAATGCAGCACGAACCCAAGCAATAAACCATTCTTCAAATTGTAAATCTTCTGAGTTGTTGTTTAATATGTCAACTGCTTTATTGTAATTACCATCGGCTTGATGTGCTTTTTTTGTTGCTTCTGCAAGTGAAATTTCAAAATTAGCAGTCAATTCATTAACAATTGATTCTTCCGATAAAGCAGGAAAATGCAATACTTGACAGCGAGATTTTATGGTATTAATTATTTGATCTTCATTTTCAGTAATTAATATAAATACTGTTTTATTTGGCGGTTCTTCTATTAATTTCAATAATTTATTCGCGGCAGCATTATTCATTTTTTCTGCCATCCAAATAATCATGATTTTATACCCGCCTTCATAGGATTTAAGTGCTAATTTTTTTACTACATCTAAAGCCTCATCAACCCCTATTTGTCCTTGTTTGTTTTCAACTCCAAGGAGTTTATACCAATCAAATAAATTACCATAAGGTTGCTCCTTTACAAAGGAACGCCAATCTTGTAAAAATAAATTACTTACTGCATGTCGCTTTACTTTATCATTAGTAGCTACAGGAAAAGCAAAATGTAAATCAGGGTGTGATAGTCCATCAAGCTTTAAATTACACGCAATATTATCAGCTCCACAAAGGATATGACGCGCGTAAGCAACTGCAGTTGCTAAAGTACCACAGCCTTCTGGTCCTACAAATAGTTGTGCGTGCGGAATTCGTCCGTTATCAGCACTCGTTTTTAAGTGACTAACTAAATGTTGTTGCCCTATGACTTTTGAAAAATTCATCATACAAATATAATGGAATAATAATGGGTGTCAAGAATTATCTAAACTTAAAAAGTAGTTTCAATCATTCACATAAAAAACTATCTTTGCAAAACAATTTACAATGCCTAATCAACTTCCTCAGGGCAAGCATGTACGGCAGTAATTAATCAATACTATTTTTCATTCAAGGGAAGCCTCGGATAACTTAGCCCACTAGTGGGATTAATATAAAAACAGACACAAATGAAAACCATACAGAACTTTGATTTCAAGTCAAAAAAAGCATTAATTCGCGTTGATTTTAACGTACCCTTAAATGACAAATTTAACGTTACAGATGCTACTAGAATTGAAGCTGCAAAACCTACTATTATTAAAATTTTAGAAGATGGTGGTAGCTGCGTATTAATGTCACATTTAGGGCGACCAAAAGGAGTTCAGGATCAATATTCATTAAAACATATTGTTTCTACTATTGAGGATGTTATTGGTGTTGAAGTAACTTTTGTAGAAAACTGTATAGGTGAGGCTGCTGAAACTGCTGTTGCAAATTTAGGAGAAGGTAAAATTTTATTGTTAGAAAACTTACGTTTTCATGACGAAGAGAAAAAAGGAGATAAAGCTTTTGCTGAGCAATTATCAAAATTAGGAGATATTTATGTAAATGATGCTTTTGGAACTGCACATAGAGCGCATGCTTCTACTAGTGTTATCGCTTCTTTTTTTGGAGAAAATAAATGTTTCGGAAGTTTGTTAGCAAAAGAAATTGAAAGTATTAGTAAAGTAATGATTACTGGTGAAAAGCCTGTTACTGCAATTTTAGGAGGAGCAAAAGTTTCATCGAAAATAACTATTATCGAAAATATTTTAGGTAAAGTTGATCATGTAATTATTGGTGGAGGAATGACATTTACCTTTATTAAAGCTTTAGGAGGACAAATTGGAGATTCATTAGTTGAAGATGAGTATTTAGATTTAGCAAAAACTATTTTAGAAAAAGCAAAAACAAAAGGAGTGGAAATTCATTTACCTGTAGATGCATTAATAGCTGATAATTTCTCAAATGATGCTAATACTCAATTGGTAGATACTACAAAAATTCCTGATGGATGGATGGGCTTAGATGTTGGACCAAAAACGAGCGCTAAATTTGCTGACGTATTAGCAAAATCAAAAACTATCCTTTGGAACGGTCCATTAGGAGTGTTTGAATTAGAAAGCTTTTCAAAAGGAACAATCGCCTTAGGAAATGCAATTGTAGCTGCAACTGAAAATGGAGCCTTTTCATTAGTAGGTGGTGGAGATTCTGTAGCGGCAGCTAAACAATTTGGATTAAGCGACAAAGTAAGTTATGTAAGTACTGGTGGAGGAGCGATGTTGGAAAGTTTAGAAGGGAAAACATTACCTGGTATTGCTGCTATTTTAAACTAATCAATACAAAAGGTATCTTATGGGAATTATAAAAGTAGAAAATATAAAACTATATGCCTTTCATGGTTGTTTGACTGAAGAGGGACGTATAGGGAGCGAATATAGAGTTGATGTAACTGTAAGTGCTGATTTATCAAAATCAGCACTTACAGACGATTTAAATGACACTGTTGACTATGTGTTGTTAAATAAAATTGTAGCTGAAGAAATGGCAATTCGCTCAAAATTATTAGAGGAAGTTGGCCAGCGAATTTTAGATAGAATATTTAAAGAGAGTACTTTAGTAAGTACTGCTGAAGTTGCTGTTTCTAAATTAAATCCGCCAATAGGTGGTAATGTTGAAAAAGTTACTATTCTTTTAAGCAAAGAGCGTTGTTAATTAAAAATATCTTATTACATTTGCTATCACATTAGGGTGTCGTGGCCGAGCGGCTAGGCAGTGGTCTGCAACACCACGTACAGCGGTTCGAATCCGCTCGACACCTCTAAACAACCTCGTAAGCTCAATGTTTACGGGGTTTTGTTTTTTTAAGGGAATGAAAAAGGGAATGTACTCCCTGTTTTAAGCATAAAAAAAGCCAAACATAATTGTTTGGCTTTTTTTTGTACTTCCTTTTTATCTAACTAAATTCATTTCCTTTATTCCCACTCAAAAGAAATAACCAATGCTATTACAGGAAATGGTATTGAATAAAGTAAAGAAATTTTAACTGCATCTGTTAAATTTTCTTTCATTATAACACCAGCTAAGAAACCAGTTATAATCATTGCAACTGTAGATATTACAACACACTTCCAAGCTATTTTATTAAATTCAAATTTCATACTTAATTTATTTATTCAACAACCTCATAATTTAACCCTGTTGGTTGCTGTTGGTTTGGTGTTGGTTCGTTTTCTCTCATTAGTGATTTTGAAAAGATGTTATATTTTAAACTATCTAGCGGTTTGGTTTGGTAACGGTTTTTATTCGCATACACAAATGAATTTCTAAAATCTGCATCCTTTTCCATTTTTAAAATAATATCGCCATCAAATGCGCTCTTAGCTCCTCCACGCATTGTTCCTGAAGTGGTGCGCTGAAAAATGGTAACAAATAGTTTACTATCAAAACCTTTACGCAAATGCTTGTCAAAATCTACAGTTCTATCTTCTTCAGCAATTTTACTCCAGCTATCAATAAAAATACAATCATAGTTAGGTATTAACTTTGCTAAATCCTTATACCAGTTTGGAAGCTCTCCAACTGTATCAATTAAACGTTCGTTCGCTGGATTGATATATTCAGTAACCTTATCATTAAATAATTTACTTTCAGGGTGTTCTTCTAGCGAAATAAATAAACATTTGTAACCACTACTGGCAAACTCATTTAATAACTGAAATACAAAACGAGTTTTTCCAGCTCCTTGCTCCGCATCAATTGTTATCGCTAAACTATCTTTTGGTTTTATTTCTAAATCACCAAGAAATTCAGAAATATTTCCTGTTATATTGTACTGTTGAATATCCTTTGCCGAAAACTTAGTATTCATTAAATTTTTTACTAATGGATTGTTGTTTCCTCCAGGTACTTCACCTTTAACTTTTTTATCTTTAGCTTTAGTTTCCAATACTTTACTAACAGAAATACTCGGTACGACATTATTAATTGGCTCAATTGTCGGGGTTTTAGGCTCTACTACTTCATAATTTAATACTGGTTGTTGTACTGCTCCAAACAATGCAGTTTGACCATTAGCGTCAACTTTTACTGGCGGTACGTTTGGTTTAGTTTTAACTGGTTTTTTAGTTGTAACCGTTACTTTTTTCTTAGGCTTTTTAGCTCTAGGTTTTACAGGCTCTTTTACTGGCTTCTTTTTCACTAAAGCCTTTTTAGGTTCTTTATCAATATCTTTTAAATACTTAGGAACTCCGTTTTCATTAGGTTGTAAAATAAAATCGGCTGCTTTTTGCGCTGCTGAAGATGCACGAAAGAAAAAACGGTTGTCTGCTTCCATGTTTTCAACTAGTCTTTTATTCCATCCTGATAAATATTTTGCGCTATTTTCAATTGTTTCAAATAAAATACCACTTTCAGCAC
>Ga0209395_1000534_pt1 | contig 55166 bp, 50 predicted proteins | sample GOMGulsemesocosm_3_FD_184635 | JGI IMG/M metagenome (GOLD analysis project Ga0209395, IMG submission 184635) | Methane-oxidizing microbial communities from mesocosms in the Gulf of Mexico - GOM9D Gulf of Mexico (SPAdes) (version 2) | ecosystem: Environmental > Aquatic > Marine > Cold seeps...
CGATTGATTTCGACAAGGATGTCGATATTAGAGCAATGCATGGAGCACATTGCCGAGTAATAGCTAGCTATTAGGATTGAGAGCAACGCCGTTATCGTTAATTTTAACCAGCACAAGTGGGCAGTTATTTACTGTAATTGGTATAACATCAATTACACCCCCCACAAAATTATTACAAATCGCTACCAATGCTGCGTTATTGTTGCCAGCTTGTCGCGCCAAAGATGTGGCTTTGATTTGTATTGATCTAGATCAATTTATCGGTTTGGGGTCGGCGCTTATCACTTTGACCTTTAAGGGCGTCAAAATGCAAAAAAATAATCTAAATTAGTATCACATTAACGCTGCCTTTCGACGATAAATCGCCAGATAATGCATGCGTAGAATCCTTTAGGAGTCTAACTATACACAGAGATTGCTCAAATAAATGTTAACAAAATGATCGTTGTTGTAGATTGTTGAATTTACACCAAATCTCAATGTGAAATATTTATTTGAGCTAATAACTACAATAAAGGGTAAGCAATGAAAGCAGTATTACAAAACAAACGTTCTAGCGTTGCAAGAAGTGTCCAGTTAGGTCTGATCGCTTTGGCTGGCAGTGTATTAGCACCACAAACATTCGCCGCGCAAGAGCAAACGGTTGAGTCTAAGAAAGATGTCGAAGCTATTTCGGTGATCGGTTCGCGCCGCGCTGCACGTGTTGATACCGGCACGCCGGTTCCGGTTGACATCATCCCAATGGATCAAATTGCCTCAAAATCAGGTCAGGTCGACTTAGGCCAATTACTTAACATGGCAGCGCCATCGTTTAACTCTAACCGCCAAGCTGGCTCTGATGGCAGTGATCATATCGATGCCGCGGCATTGCGTGGCCTAGGCCCCGATCAAGTGTTAGTGCTAATTAACGGCAAGCGCCGTCATACTTCGTCGTTGGTTAACGTGTTTGGATCGCGCGCCCGTGGTAACGTCGGTACTGATTTAAATACCATTCCGGTTATAGCGATTAAGCGCATCGAAATTTTGCGTGATGGCGCAGCTGCACAGTACGGCTCAGACGCTATCGCTGGTGTGATTAACATCGTACTCAAAGACAAAGAAGGCTTAGATGCCACCTTTACAACGGGCCAGTACATTAAGGGTGACGGATTCAACAATCAACTGTCGGCCAATTACGGTGTATCGCTCGGTGATGACGATGGTTTCTTTAGCATTTCAGCCGATTATTCTACTCGTGATAAAACGGACCGCGCGCCAGAGGGCGAGCAACGTGTTATCGGCGACTCTGATGTTGATAATGCCACTGTGATGTTTAATGGTGAATATCAAATTGGTGAAGAAACAACACTCTATAGTTTTGGTGGTTTTAATCATCGTAAAGGGCTCGCGGGCGCTTGGTATCGCGGTGCCATCGATAGCCGTACAATTCCTGAGATCTACCCTAACGGGTTCGTGCCAAACATCGGTTCAACCATCGATGATAAGTCATTTGCTGTCGGCGTACGCGGTGAATACAACGAATGGCAATTAGATCTAAGTACGGTATTTGGCACTAACAAGATGCTTTATCGCATAAGCAACACCGCTAACGCGTCGTTAGGTGTTGACTCGCCAACTGTTTTTGATGCTGGCGGCTACCAGTTTAGCCAAAGTACCACTAACTTTGATGCGTCACGTTACTTCGATAACTTTGATGGTATTGAAGGAATTAACATCGCGGGCGGATTAGAGTATCGCAATGAAAATTATCAAATATTTGCCGGTGAAGAAGGTTCTTGGAAGAACTATCAAATCGCAGAATTTACCGACCCAGACAGCGGCGAAGTATCTAAGCGTCCAGGTGGCTCACAAGGTTTCCCAGGTTTTCAGCCAGGCAACGAGTTAGATCGTAGCCGTCATAATGTCTCTGTTTATCTTGATATTGAAATGCAGATCAGCGAGGACCTATTAATCACCTCGGCAATTCGTGGTGAAGACTATAGTGATTTTGGTTCGACCGTTAATGGTAAAGCCTCATTCGCCTATTCATTGTCAGATGATGTTACGTTGCGTGGTTCTGCGAGCACTGGTTTTAGAGCGCCGTCGCTACAGCAAAGCTATTTCAATCAAGTGATCACCGATTTTGTTGGCGGTGTGCCAGTCGATACCGTCTATGAAGCAAACGATGGCCAGTTGGCCACAGCGCTAAATATGCCAGCGCTGAAAGAGGAAGAATCGGTTAATATGTCGATTGGCCTAACCGCCAATATGGACGCATTTACCCTGTCGATCGATGCCTATGATATTCGCATCGAAGATCGTGTGGTACTAACCGGTAAGTTTTATGATGATGACGCCGATATTGGTGAGGTGCTTAAAGGGCTAAATGTCGGCGCGGCGCAATTTTTCGCTAACGCTATCGACACGAAGACTCGTGGTATCGACTTAACCCTGAGCCATCAAATGGATCTTGGCGAAGGCAGCTTAAAAAGCTTCCTATCGGCTAACTACAATACCACTCGTATGGATGGTGACGTGAAAACCTCTGGTCTACTCGATGGTAAAGAGACCACGTTCTTCGATGGTCGTGAGCGTTTATTCTTAGAAGGTGGCGCACCTGAGTCGAAATTTGCCCTATCATTTGATTACGAATTAGGCGATTTTAGCGCCAACTTACGTACCACATATTTCGGCGAAGTTGAGCTTGGTACCTGGGCCGCCGAAGGTAGCCCAACTAAAGGAACTCGCGTGGTGGGTGTGCCTGTTGATTTTTGGGATGAGCCGAGCAAGTATGATGGCACTGTCTTTACTCAGCATTACGGCGCAAAATTCTCTACTGATATCAGCGCAAGTTACCAGCTCAATGAGCGTTTAAGTGTGACTGTTGGTGGTAGTAATATCTTCGATAGCTACCCTGATCCACAAGACTCTGGTGAAACAGAATCAGGCGGTTTGTATGAATCAGTACAAATGGGCTTTAACGGTGCATATTACTACGCCCGTGTAGCCTATAGTTTTTAATTTTTTATTGGCCTCTTGAGGTTAAGAGAATGACATATTAGGGCTCTTGGTTGAGCCCTATTTTTATTGTGCGGTAAATCAATATGCAACAATCAACTAAACTGCCGTCGCTTAGCGATGCGCTAATTCCTATTGTCATACTCTGTAGTCTGCTGGCGGCGGGTGTGATGTTTTTTGGCGATAGTTCATCGTCGGGTCCCAATCAAATAGCCTTATTATTTAGCGCGGGTGTGGCGATTATCATTGGCCTTAACAACGGTTACCAGTGGCATGAGTTAGAAGGCGCGATTATTAAAGGTATTTCATTGGCGCTTGGCGCGGTGCTGATTCTTTTTGCTGTGGGCAGCTTAATCGGTACCTGGCTCCTCGCCGGTACTGTGCCATCGATGATTTATTATGGAATAGGCTTGCTAGAGCCCAGTGTCTTCTATGCCGCGTGTTGCGTAATATGTGCCATTGTCGCGCTTAGCATCGGTAGCTCTTGGACGGTTGCAGCCACCATCGGCGTGGCATTAATCGGTGTGGCCAAAGGCTTAGAGCTCTCTGAAACAATTACCGCCGGTGCGATTATCTCTGGCGCCTATTTTGGCGACAAGATGTCACCACTCTCCGATACCACTAACTTAGCGCCCGCGGTGGCGGGTACCGACCTGTTTACCCATATTCGCTATATGTCGATAAGTGCGATACCGAGTTTTGTCATCACCTTAATCATCTTTGTGGTGATCGGCCTCAATCAACAGGTCGTGCAAACTAGCGGAAATATGGATTTAATCCTCAATGGTCTCAATGATAATTTTAATATTCATTGGGCCATGTTGGCGCCCCTGCTCGTCACCTTAGGCCTAGCGATTAAGAAGGTACCGGCTTTTCCCGCTGTGTGCATTGGCGCACTGTTTGGCGGTGTATGGGCGATCTTGTTTCAGCAAGGCACCATCATGATCTTGGCACAGGGCGAAACCGATGTGGTGACCGCTAATGTGATCGTGGTATGGACTGCATTATTTAATGGTATCAGTGTCAGCACGGGTAATAGCTCATTGGATTCACTGCTCAGTGGCGGCGGTATGTCTTCGATGCTCAATACCGTGTGGCTTATCATGACGGCGATGACCTTTGGCGCAGTGATGGAAAAAGTCGGATTGCTCAAGAAAATGGTGCAATCTTTACTGAACGCTGTGAGAGGCACTGGCTCGCTGATCTCGACCACAATATTGACCGCTTTTGGTACCAATATACTGACCGCTGATCAATACATCTCGATTGTGATGCCGGGGCGAATGTTCAAGGAAGAGTTTAAACAGCGAGGGTTAGCGCCTGAAAATCTGTCGAGAGCATTAGAAGACGGTGGCACGATAACCTCACCATTAATTCCGTGGAATACCTGTGGTGCTTATATGCATAGTGTATTGTTGGTTAACCCGCTAGATTACTTTATGTATTGTTTCTTCAATTTAATCAGCCCAATTCTAGGTATTATCATCGCGAGTATCGGTTACAAAATTCGCTACTTGAGCAAACATGCGGACGTTGAAAGTGAGGCGCTAAAACCAGGCTAACCAGATTATCTCTTGGCGCTAGTTAGGTTGTTTTACTAGCGTCTCTTTTATTTTCTGACTAACGCTTAAACTTAGTCTCTAAAATGACTGATGAATTGGTACGTTCGATACCGTCTAAACTACCAATCTGCTCAAGTATGCGACTTAGTTTATCCAGCGATTGTGCTTGTACCACAGCGATTAAGTCATATTCGCCACTGATGGCATAAAGATCGACCACCTGACTAATCTTCTTTAATTCCATGTTGGTCCTAGCGGTGAGTTTTTGTTTTTCTTTAATCAAGACATGCGCCGAGACCAGATCGGTTAAATGTTCGCTGCCATATTCCACGGCATAACCTTTGATCACACCACTGCGCTCCAGTTTAGCGATGCGATTTTGAACCGTTGAGCGGGATAAATTCAGCGCTCTGGCAAGATCTGAAACGCTGGTTCTAGCGTTAACTCTCAGTAACGAAAGTAATTTTTCATCTTGTTCACTTATCATAATGATAACCTTGCTGGTTAAATTGAATAAAATTAAGGTTGAAAATAGCATATTGCTACTTCACATTGAATTATTATCACTGGATAATAATGAGATAATCGGGCCAGTTAACATTTTTAATAAATATAATACTGGTTCGTCACAACACAAAAAACGATGAAGGATTTTACAATGAAAGTAACAAGAGAATTATTTAACGATGTTATGGTGCCTAACTATGCTCCTTCAGCGATTATCCCAGTGCGCGGCCAAGGCTCACGCGTATGGGATCAAAATGATAACGAATTAATCGATTTTGCTGGCGGCATCGCGGTTAACTGTTTAGGTCATTGTCACCCTGCATTAGTTGGTGCGGTTACTGAGCAAGCCAACAAAATTTGGCATTTAAGTAACGTAATGACCAATGAGCCTGCATTACGCTTGGCAAAAAAATTAACCGATGCTACGTTCGCCGATCAAGTGTATTACGCTAACTCGGGTGGCGAAGCGAACGAAGCAGCGCTTAAATTGGCGCGTCGTTGGGCAGTCGATAACTATGGCGCACAAAAAGATCAAATCATCGCCTTTAAGCAAGGTTTCCATGGTCGTACTTTCTTCACCGTAACTGTTGGTGGTCAAGAGGCTTATTCTGACGGTTTCGGACCAAAACCTGGCGCTATCGATCATGTTGATTATAATGATCTTGAAGCGTTAAAAGCGCTGATTTCCGATAAGACTTGTGCGGTAATGATGGAGCCATTGCAGGGCGAGGGCGGCTTAGTTAGTCCAACTGACGAATTCGTTAAAGGCGTACGAGAGTTGTGTAATGAGCACAATGCATTACTTATCTTTGATGAAGTACAAACTGGTTTCGGTCGTTTAGGTCCACTATATGCATATATGGATCTTGGTGTTACCCCTGATATCCTAACCACTGCGAAAGCATTGGGCGGCGGTTTCCCAATCGGTGCTATGCTCACCACTAAAGATATTGCAAAGCACTTAAAGCCTGGCACTCATGGTTCTACCTATGGCGGTAACCCGTTAGCCTGTGCTGTAGCAGAAGCGGTTATTGATATTGTTAATACTGATGAAGTATTAGACGGCGTTAAAGCTAAAGAAGTGCTATTTCGTGCTGGCCTAGCAGCTATTAACGCTAAATATGACGTATTTAGTGAAGTACGCGGCAAAGGCTTGTTGTTGGGCGCAGTACTTAACGCACAATACAATGGTCGAGCTCGTGACTTTATGGTGGCCGCGGCTGACAACGGCCTAATGGCATTGGTTGCTGGCGCTAATATCGTACGTTTCGCACCATCGCTAATTATTCCCGATCAAGATATTGTTGATGGTTTAGCGCGTTTTGATAAAGCGGTTGCACAAATCGTTAACGCTTAGTCTTTTAGGCGCTTAATGATTGGGTCAGTTCGTTTTATGAACTGACCCAATCACATGTTCAGCGTGCACAGGCGGTTTTTTTGCTCCCGGCAAAACCTAAGTACCGCCTACCATGCACTAATGCACAATCGACATTTGTTACATTCATGTCGGTCAACTGTGGCAACTTTTACCCCCGTTTTTTCGAAGGAAAATCTATGTTAATTATTCGTCCAATAACCAGTGCCGATTATCCAGCGCTCATGCAGATTGCGATTGATACCGGTGTCGGTTTTACTTCGTTACCAACCAATGAAACCTTATTGCGTTCGCGTATTGAGCATTCGGAAGCCTCTTTTGCTGTCGAAACCGACAAGCCTGGTGATCAGGGTTACTTGTTGGTGATGGAAGACACCGAGACTGGTGAAATCGTTGGTACCAGCGGTTTAGAATCTTCTGTTGGCCTAGACAGCGCGTTTTATCATTACCATCTAGGTAAAGTGGTGCATTCTTCGCAAGAGCTTAAGCTGCATAATGTGATTGATACATTAACTCTGTGTAACGATCACACTGGCTCGGCTGAAGTTTGTACCTTGTTTCTTAAAGAAGCTGCCCGCTTTGGTAATAACGGTCGTGTATTGTCACGCTTTAGATTTCTGTTTTTAGCCGAATTTATGTCACGTTTTGGCAATACGGTCATTGCGGAGATGCGCGGTATATCTGATGAACAAGGGCATTCGCCATTCTTCGACTGGCTGCAACAGCATTTCTTTAATATGGATTTCCCTACCGCAGATTACCTCTCGGGCATTGGTAATAAGGTGTTTATTGCCGAGCTCATGCCGCGTTATCCAATTTACGTCAACATGCTAAGCCAAGCAGCACAGGATGTGATTGGTCATGTTCATGAAAAGACCCGTCCTGCGCTAAGGTTATTGCAGCGTGAAGGGTTTGTGAACCGTGGTTATGTCGATATTTTCGATGGCGGTCCCACCATGGAATGCGAGATTGAACAGATAAAGTCTGTCAAAGATAGCCGTCGCATCAGTGTGATCATTGGCCAGACAAGCGAACAGGCCGTGGCACATATTGCGTGTAATACCGATCTTAAAAACTATCGCGCGATGGAAGTCAGTCTAGAAATAATTGACGATAGTGCGACTATTACCCCGGCGCAAGCCGATGCGTTAAATGTCAAAACCGGCGAGACAATTCGCGTCTTGGCCTTATAAAATTTAGGAAACATTGTTATGTCTAATCAAATTCAATTTATTAATGGCCAGTGGCTAGCCGGTCAAGGCAGCTCGTTGGAATCGCTTAACCCAGCAACAAGCGAGGTTATTTGGCAGGGCGAAACAGCCACCCCAGCACAGGTCGATGACGCGCTTAAAGCGGCACGCGGCGCAGCTTTTTCATGGGCACAGCTTGGTTTTGCTAAGCGTCAAGCCATCGTTGAGCGTTTTGCCCAACTTGTGGTTGAAAACAAGGAAGTACTTGCGATAGCGATAGCCCTAGAGACGGGCAAGCCATTGTGGGAAACCCGCACTGAAGCGGCAGGCATGGCGGGTAAAATTGCCATTTCAGTTAAGGCACATAACGAACGTACCGGCACGGTAGAAAATCCAGCGCCGGGCGCTAAAGCCTTTATTCGCCATAAGCCGCATGGCGTGGTGGCGGTCTTTGGCCCGTATAACTTCCCTGGTCACCTGCCTAACGGTCACATTGTACCGGCATTATTAGCGGGTAACACCGTGGTCTTTAAGCCAAGTGAACTAACCCCACGGGTGGGTGAAATTACGGTCCAATTGTGGCAGCAAGCGGGAATCCCTGCGGGCGTAATGAACTTGGTGCAAGGCGAAGTCGAAACGGGCATCGCGATTGCTAATCATGATGAGATTGATGGTCTGTTCTTCACCGGAAGTTCAAACACTGGGCATTTGCTGCATAAGCAGTTTGCTGGCCAGCCGGGTAAAATATTAGCACTGGAAATGGGTGGTAATAATCCACTGATTATTAAGGATGTAGCAAACGTTGATGGCGCGGTGCATGACATTGTTCAGTCGGCGTATGTGACCACGGGTCAACGCTGTGTTTGTGCGCGTAAACTCTTTGTTGAGCAGGGCGCGACAGGCGATGCACTAATCGCTCGTTTGGTGGAAGTGACCAAACAAATTAAGGTCGGTCATTACAATGACGAAGAGCAGCCATTTATGGGCTCAATGATTAGTGAGAAAGCGGCACTGTCGATGGTAGCGGCGCAGGATATGTTGATTGGAAAAGGCGCAGATGTGCTGATTAAACTTGAGCATACGCCCGGCACTGGTTTCGTGACACCTGGTCTAGTCGATGTGACTAGTTTTGCACGTGAGCTACCAGATGAAGAGCATTTTGGTCCATTGCTGCAAATCATTCGCTACACCAGCTTCGATGAGGCGATTGAGCTGGCCAACAATACCAGTTTCGGTCTATCGGCGGGTCTATTGGCCGATAGCCGTGATGATTATGAGTATTTCTTTGACCGTATCCGAGCGGGTATCGTGAACTGGAACAAGCAAATCACCGGCGCGAGCGGCGCAGCACCCTTTGGCGGCGTCGGCGGCAGCGGTAACCATCGTGCGAGCGCGTATTACGCGGCAGATTATTGTTCGTACCCAGTAGCGTCGATCGAAAGCGAAGAAGTGGTTATGCCAGCAACGCTAACCCCCGGACTGACATTTTAATATCTCAAACAGTTAATAGACGGCGTCACTATGGTGGCGCCGTTTTAATTTAAAATTTAATTTAAGTATCCCAAGACAAGGCACCCAATGCACACTAATGTAACAGAGCTGTTCGATAATTTATGGCAGCAATATTTGCAGGTTACTCCTTCTGCAAAATCGATTCACCAACTACTCGGCGAGAATGCTCAAGGCGATGATATCATTAATGATCACATCGCTATTCGGACCTTTAATATCGCCAAAGTTAACCTTGAAGTACTCGCGGAGCACTTCAAGGCCGTTGGTTATACCGAGCAGGGGCAATATGATTTCGCTGCTAAAAAACTTAGCGCTAAGCATTTTGAACACAGCGATCCTAATCAACCTAAAGTGTTTATTAGTGAGTTGCGTGTTGAAGAGTTCAGTGAGCAGACCCAACGCATTATTAATCAATTGGTTGAGCAAGTAGATGCTGCTACGATTAGCGCCGCTAATTTTGTCTACAACGGCGCGCCGTGGACACTATCGCAGGCACAATATAAAACGCTATTAGCCGAGAGTGAGTATGCTGCATGGACCGCAGCTTGGGGTTACCGTGCTAATCATTTTACTGTACACGTAAATAAATTGGCGGGTTATAGCGATCTTGAGAGCGTCAATGAGCGCTTACAAGGTGCTGATTATGCGCTTAACTTGTCAGGCGGCATCATAAAAGGTAGCGAAGAAGTTTTACTCAAGCAATCTTCAACCATGGCTGATAAAGCTATCGCACACTTTAGCGATGGTGACATGGAAATTCCGTCGTGTTTCTATGAGTTTGCTCAGCGTTATAACTTGCCAAATGGTCAAGAGTACACCGGATTTGTCGCAGCCTCTGCCGATAAAATATTCGAGAGCACTAACGCCGCTTAATCGATACGTACTTTGATGACGCTAAGTTGCAGTGGGCCCCAATAGTTGGACAACTAACTACTGGGGCTTTTTTTATGTTCAGCTAAATTTTAAAATTAGCGACCAGGTTATTAAGGTCTTTGGTTGTTGAGGATAAATTATCGCATGAGCCATTTATTTTCTCTGACTCTTGTGCGGTTAAATCGGAGACGTTTTTGACATCGATAATGTGGGTATTAAGCTCTTCGACCACGCTCGCCTGTTGTTGTGTTGCGGCGGCGACTTGAATACCTAAGTTAGAAATAGTGTCGATGGCTGTGCCAATTTTTTCTAAACTGTCACCTGCCTCGTTGGCACTAGCGACGGAGTCACTAGCCATGCCAAGGCCTGTTGACATGGCGTTAACCGCGCCTTCAGCCCCTACTTGCAGCTTCTTGATCATTTGACCTATCTCGGCGGTCGATTGCTGTGTTCGCTGCGCTAGAGTTCGTACTTCATCGGCAACAACGGCAAAGCCTCGCCCTTGCTCCCCAGCGCGTGCAGCCTCGATTGCGGCATTTAATGCAAGTAAATTAGTTTGCTCTGAGATACCGCTAATGACGCTAAGAATACCGCTAATGTCACCGACATCACTGGCTAGGATTTCAATCACGCCTGAGGCGGTATTTATTTCATCGTATACCAAGTTTATCTTGCTAATCGCTTGTGCGACAACCGCCTTACCCTGCTCGGACTCTTCGATCGAATGGGTTGCGGCGTCCACGGTATCTTGTGCATTGTTGGCAATTTCACGAATCGATGCCGCCATCTGTGTTACCGCTGTTGCGATCATATCGATGCTACGTTGTTGATGTTCGATATTGGCTAAAGTACTGTTAGAACCATCGGACAACTGGCGCGATATCGTATTGATCTGTCCAGCATTTTGTACAACACCAGCAACTATCTCCTGTAGCTGATTGGTGAATTGGTTAAATGAATTTGATAATTGGCCGACTTCGTCATCGCTATGTATGATTAATTTCTTGGTTAGGTCGGCATCGCCAGAAGCGATATCCCCCAGCATTTTTGAGGCGTCGACTATCGGTCGAGACACGGTTAACGCTAGCCACAAGCCAATGGCGATCAAGACGAAAGCAACGACTAGACTAATTAGCACCAAAGACAAAACTGCCTGATTTATTGATGCGTACACTTCATCGCTGGGCAAAACCACGAAGGCATACCATTTTAGCTCTGGAATATACTTGGAGGCAACGATGAGCCCTTGATCCTCCAACGACACAATGTTCACGGCTTGCGTATTAAGTAGTTTGGACTCGGCGCCACCAAAGAGGGCGTTAATGCTATTACCACCGGTAAGCCGCCCTTGAGGGTGGAGCATAACCTTACCCGCGGCGTCGGTTAGAAACACAAAGCCATTGGTGCCCACTTTAAACTCGGTGATCAGCTCAGATAGCCGCGGTAAACCTAGTCCAATACCCGCAACAGAGCCATTATCCTTAGCGCGATAATTAATAAATAGGGTGGGGGATTTATTTTGTTCATCGACATCGATCTGCAAGACATAGTCTTGATTGCCGTTGATTAGTTGGTAATACCATTGATCGCTAGTAGCTGTCGGCGAAAACTCTCTAATAAAACCATTTTCGGTATAGAAGTTTTTCTCTTTGCCATCGACATAAAATGCAGTGATCCCTTGGTTTTGGGCTTTGGTGTGTCCCAGGTAAGCAACGAGGGCGCTAGCATGATCCTTATCAAGTTCTTTTGCCGAGATCAGCGTATTGTTTGCCATCCCTTTGGATGTGATAATAGCGTGCTGTAGCTGTTGGCTAACCCCGTAGGCGACATTATTAAGGGTCAATGGCAGCTCTTGCTGATTAATGCGTGACGAGACCAGGTTTTTCATCGCTTGGCTGGTCATCAATGTGGTGATTATGATGCTAATCAATAAGGAGCCAGCGATGATGCCAGAGAATTTAAAACGAATGGATAGCGATTTTAACATAGAGAGCCTCTTAGTTGGCGGGCTTCCGTGCCAAAATATATGCTGTCCATAATAATAGTAGCGATGACAGATGTTACAAAACATAAAACAAGTGTCAGATGTTAGTGCTATTTAGCCTGTAAAGATCAATTATAGTTGAAAATGAGGAATATGATGAGTTGTTGTGATGATATTAAGTTAGTGAAAGGGCTATTGCCGCTGGCACAGGCGAGCCAACAGATGCTCGACGCACTAAGCCCTCTCGACGATGTTGTTGCAGTGCCACTCACCGCTAGCGTTGGCTGTATCTTGGCCGATGATATTCTTTCGCCAATTGACGTACCACCGTTTAACAATTCTGCGATGGATGGCTATGCAATGAGCCTTAGTTCATTGACTCATAGTGACACTCTCACGATGGTTGGCAAATCCTTTGCCGGCGCTCCCTTTACTGGCGATGTTGGGCCTGGGCAATGTATCCGTATTATGACCGGCGCCAAATTACATCACCAGTGCGATACAGTGGTTATGCAGGAAAAGGCTTGCGCGAATGGCAATCAAATAACCTTTGATAGCGGCGCTAAGCTAGCACAAAATGTGCGCAAGCGCGGCGAGGAATTTCGGGTCGAGCAATTAGTACTAACCAAAGGAACTCGTATCACCCCGCGTCATATTGCCTTACTCGCGTCCTTGGGCTTTGCCAACCTCGCTGTGATCCGCAAGGTGAAAGTCGCGATATTTTCAACTGGGGATGAGTTAGTCGCACTCGGGAAAACGCTGGCCGATGGTCAGATCTACGATAGTAATCGCTTTGCCTTGATCGCTATGTTGGAAAATCTCGGCGTGGATATCATCGATTATGGGGTGATAAGCGATGATCCTGAGCTAATTAGGGCTGCTTTTGTTGAGGCCGATAAAGAGGCCGACGTGATTATTAGTAGCGGTGGCGTCTCTGTCGGAGAGGCTGATTATACCCGCGATATTATCCAGCAGCTTGGTCAGATTAACTTCTGGAAGCTGGCGATAAAACCCGGTAAACCCGTTGCTTTTGGCCACTTTAATGACAGCGTGTTCTTTGGCTTACCGGGCAACCCGGTGTCAGCTATGGTGACATTTTACCACCTAGCCAAACCAGCGTTGCTTAAATTGGGTGGTGGTGAAGTAACCCCTGCACTGCGGATTAAGGCGCAATTGACGCATGACTTGCGAAAATCTGTGGGTCGTCTCGATTTCCAACGTGGAATCGTCAGCACCAACGCCGATGGTCAGTTGGAAGTCTGTTCTACAGGTATGCAAAGTTCTAGTATGATGGGCAGCATGTGTCTGGCTAACTGTTTTATTGTATTGGCGCAAGAGCAAGGCAATGTAACGGCTGGCGATGAAGTAACGATAGAGCTATTTGACACTGCATTAAATTAGAGGAGAGCCGTAGGTATGGAAGAAATATTGTCTGATCAAGAGATGAGTCGTTACACTCGGCAGATACTTCTGCCTAGCGTCGATATCGAAGGTCAAGAGCATTTCAAACAGGCAAAAGTTGCGGTGATTGGTGTCGGTGGTTTAGGCTGCGCTGCCGCTCAATACCTTGGTTCGGCAGGTGTTGGCTCGCTGACCATCATAGATTTTGATCAGGTTGAGTTATCAAATTTACAACGTCAGGTGTTGCATCAGCAACACAACATTGGCGACAATAAAGCCTTGTCAGCTAAGGCATCAATTATTGCTAATAACCCAGACATAACAGTGACAGCCGTGACTCATAAGTTAAATGCGATCGAATTAAAGGCGTTGTGCCAGCGCCATGATGTTATCGTCGATTGTTGCGATAACTTAGCCACCCGGGTCGAGCTCAATCAAATGTGCTTCGACACTAAGACGCCTCTTGTATCGGGGGCGGCAATACGGATGGAAGGTATGGTCAGTTGCTTCGACTATCGCGCCAATACCCCCTGTTATCAGTGCTTGAGCCAACTTTTTGGTGAACAACAGCTCTCTTGCATGGAGGCGGGCGTGTTATCACCAGTCGTTGGCGTTATAGGCGCAATTCAAGCCAGCGAAGCACTAAAGTTTATTGGTCAATTCGGTGATCCATTAGTGGGGCGGGTATTGTTGTGTGATATTTCACAGATGTCCTTTCGTCAAATGAAGTTAAGTAAATCGAGTACCTGTAAGGTGTGTAGCGAATAAAATAAACATGTAATTTTTTGCTCAATTCTCAGTGTATCTATTATTTTGTCCTAGACTTATACCAAACGGACTAATTGATTGGCCACTTGTGCTGGCTAAAATCAACCTAGAGAGCGTTGCTCTCAATCCTAATAGCTAGCTATTAGGATTGAGCGCCTTGCCTAGAATAATTTTATTTACGCACAACAAGATCATAAATTTAATCCGCTTGGTATTATATTTTTAGAGGGATGGGATTCCATCAAATAATAGTATGTTGAGGAGCGTTATGGTTTCAGCGACCAGTAGTATGCTAGCCAGCAATATCGATGAGTATCAAATTACTTACGGCACCAGATTATTTAATCATCTTTCAATTTCCTTGGGTGCATTACAATACTTTAATGCGAGCAACGCTCAACTTAGGGCCTTCTATCTGCATTATAGCGAGCGCCTCGACCTACGCTGTGCTGTGCAAGAAGCTATCGATCCGATGGCGCAGCAAAGCCATGCCTTATTCGAGTATTATCATGGTCAACTCACCAGTGTAGGGCTAACAAAAACCCTTACTCAAGAACTCGATTGTCTATTACCGGGCATTGTGGCGGGGGGATTTTATGCGCTTAATCGTTTGGCTAATGCGATTGATAGCGGCGAGCTTAACGAAATAGCCTGGTCGCTTGTTTGCTGGCGGATCCATTATTTAGAGCTGGGGCCTATCACCCCAGCCGTGGACAAACCTCCCACCAGTATTCTCAGAAATATTGCCAAACGTGTTGGTCACTTTAGATTTCCAGCGGGCAATACTTGCGATAGGATGAAAAGCGTATTAACCCTACTCGATTACCAAAACAATGACAATCAGCCGGAAAACATCAGCTTAGAAATATTAGCAGATGCTACGATTAAAATTTATCAAATGAGTGGTGATTTCACCATGCTTCACGCGCTGACAGGCACCGCGTCATTAAAAGCGTTGTTACCTTATTTTAGCGATCAGGAACTGGCGCTACGTTATTTCTGGCAGGGTTGTGTCGTGGCATACATTAGTACCGGCAGTGCGGCGATGACGCTTGTTGAGCCTTCGACACCGATGCCATGGTCTGATATCTTTGATTTTTGCTGCCAGTCGAGTAATGAACACCTGATTGAACTGTGCCGTGCATGCCATCAACTTGACGCTATCTTAAGTCATGATCGCTGTCATCAAGTTGCATCGAAGCAAGTCTATTTTAATCGTTGAGTTTGCTCAATATTGAAAATAAGCGCCATCGAAACAAGTCTATGTTAATCGTCGAGTTTAAGGGCTTGGCTCTGAGCCAGCTGACGACGTTCAACAAGGCGACGAATAACCGGTGTTAGGATAAGCTCCATCGCGAGCTTCATTTTTCCGCCAGGCACTACCAACGTATTGATTCGTGACATAAATGCGCCGTCAATCATGCTGAGGTAATAGGGGAAATCAGTTGAGTCGACCCCTCTAAAGCGGATCACCACAAAGCTTTCATCGAGGCTAGGAATGTCTTTCGCGCTAAACGGGTTTGAGGTGTCGACTGTAGGCACACGCTGAAAGTTAATATTAGTGCGAGAAAATTGCGGCGTAATATAATTGATGTAATCATCCATGCTACGCACAATCGAGTCCATCACTTTCTCGCGGCTATGTCCGCGCTCATGGGTATCGCGAATTATTTTCTGAATCCACTCCAGGTTTACAATGGGTACCATGCCGATAAGCAGGTCGACGTGTTGAGCGACATTGTGCTCGTCGGTAACTGCGCCGCCATGCAAACCCTCATAAAACAGCATATCGCTTTCTTTTGGTAAATCTTGAAATGGAGTAAAAGTGCCAGGCATTTGATTGTAAGGTACTGCTTCGTCGAAGGTATGTAAGTAGCGCCTTATCTGTCCTTCGCCCGTCTCTCCATAGGTCTCAAATAGATTCTCGAGCAAGCCAAAGTCGTTAGCCTCAGGACCAAAATAAGACAGGCTCTTATTCTCTTCCTTACACTTACGAATTGCTAGATCCATTTCTGGGCGGGTATAACGATGGAAGCTATCGCCTTCGGTATAGGCCACATTAACGCCAAGCTTTCTAAATATATGCTTAAAAGCCGTTGTGGAAGTGGATGTGCCGGCACCAGACGAACCTGTGATCGCAATAATCGGATGGAGCTCAGACATAGATGTTACCTATTTGTTAATTGAGATGGCTATATAAACAAAGTGCAGCGCTTAGGTCAAATTAAGTTCGCTCTTAGGCAGCAAGTTAACCGATTCATGTAGCTCGGAATACACCAGCACAATATGACCGTGTACTAGTTGTGCTTTTAATTGCGCCACCTGGCGCTCAATGCTGACTTCGTGCTCACCGTAATCGGTGCCTTCACGCAATACATGCTCTTGTAGCAACGCGTCGAGCGTCGCTACGGGAAGTTCTTGATAAGGTATAATCATTTGGCTTGAATCTGCTTAAAAAATTGCGCGATGCGCTGTTCGACATAAAAGCGAGGTCGCCATGGGTACTTTCCTTCAATGAAACCAACGTGTCCGCCTTTTGCACACAGTTCATATTCGATTTTCGTCGAGAGCTGATGTTGCTGCGGGATCACGGCGTGGGTCATGAAAGGGTCATCTTTGGCGTGTAAGATAAGACTGGGCACGGTGATTTCTTTGAGAAATTGCATCGCACTCGACTTTTGATAATAATCCTCGGCACTTTTAAATCCATGCAACGGCGCCGTCACCAGTTGGTCGAAGGATTTAAAGGTCTTAATTTGGCTGAGGTTATTGCCACACAACAGATGCTGCCCTAATTCAGGCATCTTCTGTAGTTTGAGCTTAAGGTTACGTTTCATCCGTTTGAGTAAATGTGCCTGATAGACCCGTGAAAAGCCATTCTCTAAGCGTTGACCACACGAAGATAAGTCAAGCGGCGGCGAAATCGCAGCTGCTGCTTTAAGCAGCGAATTTTCTTTGTACTTACCTAGATATTTTAACAACATATTACCACCGAGGCTGTAGCCCGCAGCATATAACTGCGCCTTGGGATACTGTTGCTTTAAATACTTAATAAAATAACGTGGATCGTCTGTTTCACCAGAATGGTAAGCTCGTGGTAAGCGGTTGGGTTCGCCCGAACAGCCTCTGAAATGCATCATCACACCTGGCCAGTCATGCTGTTTCAATGATTTGAGCAAGCGATAAGCGTAGTGTGATTTGACCGACCCTTCTAAACCATGAAATAGCACCACCAATGGCCCGGCATAAGACGGATTAAGTTGCTGTGTCCAGACTAAGTCGACAAAGTCACCGTCTTGCAGTTCAAGGCGTTGGGTGGTCCCCAAAGGCTTCTTACGACTGGTTAATATATCGGCGAAAATAGTTTGGATATGGGGATTTCGAGCCCACCATGCAGGCTTAAATTTACTTGGCTTGTTCATCTGGTAACTAGTCAGTCTCCGCTGGAATAGATGGGATTAATTAATCAATATAGCAAAATTTAGCTAAATTGCCCATCAACTAGTGATAAGTGCGCCGCATAGCGATTATTTTTTCGACGTCATGACTAATGTTTTGCTGATCTTGTGGGTAAGTTAAACCAAGCCAGGTCGATTTGCTGCGATAGACAGCGAGCTTAATAGGCGCATTTAACTGGTCCATAATTACGCTTGGCAGCATACATTCCATTTCATTATCATATGCTTGGATGGCGAAATCGCGAATAGCTTGTTCCAGTAGGGAAAATATATCAGGTGTTAGTCCCCAGCAGTTCATCGACACTAACTGGCTAGGCGCCAAAGTCACGGCTTCACCCTCAACCCTGCCATGATAACCATTATCATCAGCTTGAATAGCAAGGCACTCTATGATCGACACTAATTGCTGATCGGCATTTAGTTGGCATAAACCACGATTGACACCACCATGTTGTGATAATGTTTTATCCAGCGAATAGGCAACCATGGCCCAACCAGCATGTGCTGTTTTAAAATGAGCCGCAAGTTGGATAAAAGCACTTGCTCCATAATAATCATCGGCATTGGTCACGACAAAAGGGCCATCAATAAACTCACGGCAACACCACAGCGCATGAGCAGTGCCTAAAGGTTTATCTCGCGTCTCCGCTAGAATCACCCCATCAGGTAAATGTTGATTAGATTGCACCGCATAGTCAACGGTCAAATCTTGGGGCAAATGATCGTTTAGCTGTTGCTCGAAGCTTGCCTGTGCATTGGCCGCGATAATGAATACCACATGCCTAAAGCCCGCTTCATAAGCAGCTAGAGCGTTTAACTCCATTAAGGTGATATTGCGCTTAGAAAAACCAGCAAACTGCTTATTTCCGCCAAAGCGAGTGCCTTGGCCGGCGGCTAAAATAACTAAGCTAGGTGGTCTGGGCATAAATTTTCCTCAATGAAATCAATCGGTATCTAAACTAGCTTAAGAGTACATAAATCCAGCAAACTGCTTATTACCACTTAAAGCGAGTGCCTTGGCCGGCGGCTAAAATAACTAGGCTAGGTGGTCTGGGCATAAATTTTCCTCAATGAAATCAATCGGTATCTAAACTACCTAAAAAGTACAGTGTTGTGGTTCACTACCTCTCCGATTTAATGAGTCAGAGACGGCTGGCCAATAGCATATAGGGTGGCCAAGGTGTCGCTAGTTAAGCTCTCAAGTGCCACACCAAATCCTATCAGGCAGCTTAAAATATTGGCCTGTGCTTCAGGGTTATGAGTGGGTAACTCAGGCAAACTATTGACTAGTCGCCATTGCTCTTCCTGCTCTAAGGACAACTCCATGCTTAACAGCTGGCGATATTGTTGCTCACTGATGCTGTGTTTAAGCTCACGGCGCAATTGACGAAATGGTGACGTTAAGCGGGCATTCCAAGCTTGAGTTTGCGCAACCAATTGTTCAAGCTGTAACTCATCGATGGCGCAGCCATGAGTCTGTGCATAACCGCACAGCAACAACAGATTAATATTGAGCCCGTATTGGTCCTGCAGCGGCAGCAGTAAAGATTCAACCTTGGGATACTGCTTAAGGCTGTATTGCCACAATTCGTCGCTGTTAAGCTTCATGGCCACACTCGATATCGAAGGCTTGCTGCTTGGCTTCAATTTGTTCTTGTAGATCCAACCAGTCCATCTCTAAGTCTTCTAGGCCAGACTTTAGATCACCCTGCTCGCGCAATAATGGCGCAAGCTTAGCCTTGTTTTCGCTAAGGTATAAGTCAGCATCTGCGAGTTGATTTTCGATCTCAGTGAGACGATCCTGTTGTTTTTCCATCTGCTTATCGACTTTGTCGAATTGTTTCTTGAGGGGTAAAATACTGGCTCTAAACTGTGCCTGAAGACGCTTAAGTTCCTTACGGTCTATCTTGACTGAGGCCTTATTGTTGCCGGGATTTTTCTGAGCTGAAATGGCTAGTTTATCGGCGGCGCGCTGCTCTTTCTGTTGCTCTGCCAGCCAGGCGTGATAGTCGTCAAGATCGCCGGCAAATGGCTCGACCTTCTTGTTGTCGACTAAGTAGAATTCGTCGGTGGTGGCACGTAATAAGTGACGGTCATGCGAGACAATAACCATGGCACCGGAGAAGTTTTGTAACGATAGCGTTAAGGCTAAGCGCATTTCTAAGTCGAGGTGGTTAGTTGGCTCATCGAGCAGTAACAGGTTAGGGCGTTGCCACGTTAAAATAGCCAATGCTAGGCGGGCTTTCTCACCGCCAGAAAACGGCGCAATCACCGCGGTCGCCATGTCGCCAATAAAACCAAAACTGCCTAAATAGTTACGCAGTTCTTGTTCTTGTTTGTCGGGGGCGAGACGCATCATGTGTTCGAGCGCGGTATCTTGTTTACGCAAAGAATCCAGTTGATGCTGGGCAAAGTAGCCAATTTTTAGGTCGCCGGCGGTGACCAATTACCCGATTGTTGGCTTATCTCTCCCGCCAGTAATTTAATCAGCGTCGATTTTCCGGCACCATTACGACCCAATAAGCCAATACGAGAACCTGGTACTAGGTTAAGTTTTATCGATTTTAATATTTCGACGTCGTCATATCCCGCGGAAAGTTTTTCCATCTGGATCAGGGGGGATGGTAATTGATCTGGCTTGAAAAACTTAAAGCTAAATTGGCTATCGACATGTGCTGGGCCAATTTCTTGCATCTTTTCCAACGCTTTTAAGCGACTCTGCGCCTGCTTGGCCTTACTGGCCTTGTAACGAAAGCGGTCGACAAAATCTTGCATGTGCGCTTTTTCTTTGACCTGCTTCTCGTGCATGCTTTGTTGTAATGCGAGCTTTTCACTGCGCAGCTTTTCAAAAGCGCTGTAATTTCCGCTATAGGAAAACGCAGTTTTCTGCTCGATATGGACAATTTGGTTAACCACATTATCAAGAAAATCACGGTCATGGGAGATCAATACTAGGGTGCCTGGATAACTTTGTAGCCATTTTTCTAGCCATAGTACGGTGTCTAAATCAAGATGGTTAGTCGGTTCATCGAGTAATAGCAGGTCGGAGCGGCACAACAATGCTTGCGCTAAGTTTAGCCGCATGCGCCAGCCGCCAGAGAAGCTAGTGACGGGTGAGGCTAGTTGGGCATCACTAAAGCCAAGGCCGTGTAATAGCTCACCGGCGCGCGCCGCAATGCTATAACCATTGATATTGTCGATACAGTTGTGCATCTCAGCGATTTGATGGCCATCGTCTTGCGCTTCAGCCAGCTTTAACTTTCGTTCATACTCGCGATATTGTACGTCACCATCGATACAGTAATCGAGGGCGCTGCAATCGAGCGATGGTGTCTCTTGCTTAACCCAGGAGACTTGCCATTGGCTAGGCATCGAAAAATCGCCCTGATCTTGATGCAACAAGCCGCGAATGAGCGCGAACAGACTCGATTTACCGCAGCCATTGGCACCAACAAGCCCAGCCTTTGCGCCGGGATAAATGGTGACATTAGTCTCTTTGAGTAATTCTTTGCCGCCGCGTAATAACTGTAAATCTCTGATGACTATCATAGTGGGTAAGTCGCATAGTAATTTTGCCTCGGATAATAGCTTATCCATGACACAGTTGGAAATTTAAAATGAGGGCCTGTTGAACTTTTGCGCTTAATTTTTGTTCTACTAGAGGTGTTCTGCGCAAGGCATGAGGATTGCGGCCTGGTTATTCCCGGCTTTGTCTCCTGAGTCGCTCTAATTCCTGCGTCCATGCAGTCACAAGAGTAAAGACGAAAAACGCAGCGCAGGGCGCCTCGAGTTGAACCGTTCGGGCAGCGTTTGTTTGTGATTTCTACTGCGTTATCGTCTATTCGTGTAGCCAGCTACACCACATAGACTCTGCCTTGTATAAAACTCAAACAACTCGCTGCAAAAACAAGCTACAAAGATCAACAGACCCTAGCTAATAGGTAAAGGAAGGCGTAAAATATGCGGCAAATTTATTCGGAGATTTATCATGTCATTGCGACTTAAAAAACGTTTTATTGCTGGGGCGACCTGCCCAAAATGTCAGACGGTCGATAGCATCATGCTGTATAAAGAAAATGACGTGGAGAAGATCGAGTGTGTTGAGTGCCACCATATGCAATCTCAGGTGACCGAAGCCGTCGAAAAAGCAACGACTCAGCCGGATCAGGTGATTGGTATCTTTAAGCCTTAACGTTTTGAGCTTAGGCCCATCATCAATAATGTGGCGGTGGCGGCTCTGGCGCGTTGGATATCGATGAGCCTTGTGCCATGTCGCCGAGGCGACTGCCTAGATATTCTATTTGGGTGCGTTGTCGGTCGATTAGCTCATTAAGCAAGGCTATTTCGTCGCTAAGCTGGGTAATACTATCTTCCTGAAAGGCTACTTTCATTTCGATGTCGTTGAGTCTATTTTCTAATTCTTTCATTGTTTATCATTAACTTTATTAATGGCCGCTGCCATGTTGCCAAAATTCAGCGTAACCTGAACTGCTTTCGGTGATGATATTACCTGATTTTGCTTCACTAATCGAAAGTATTACCGAACTAACGGGGCGAGAGTCTTTACGAGGTGCAACTTTCCATTGTTCTAATTTCTCGCCTGTTTGCACATCCCAGCGATTTAATAGCCGACCGGGACTCCCGGTATAAAGCTGTTTACCGTCGCCTGAAAAACTTACCGCGCTGAAAATTCGCGAACGAGACTTATAATTTAAGCGGCTGATTTCTTTGCCTGTTTTTAAATCCCAGACCGCCGATACGCGTTGGCTACCGGCACTAAAAGCATAACGTGCGTTCGGATCTAATGCGACCTTGGTGACGCGTGTCGGGTGAATGTAGCGTTGAATGACTTGGGCTGTTTTGGTGTCCCAAAATAAGGCTGAATAATCACTGGCACCGGTGAGTGCGTAACGACCATTGGCCGACAATGCGACCGAGTTTATTTTTTCGCTATGACCTAAGAACTCGATCCGCCGTCCACTAAAGATATTAACGTGAACCACAATACCATTGACTTTACCGATCAGCACATCGCCATTATTAGCGATTGCTAGGTCGCGGATCTTTGAGTTTCGCAGTTTGGTGTAAGTCAGTGATTTTCCTGACTCGACCTCCCACACCACAAAAGCCTCGCTCTCGCCGGTGATCGCATATTTATTATTCGGCGAAATAGCGGTGAATAGCACTAAATTCTGATCGCCTTGAGCCCAGCGGTGTTTTTGAGTATTGTTGGTCAGATCCCACAAGATAATGTCATGAAAGCTTGAGGAGACTAACGCTAAGCTACCATCATTGGAGATAGCCGCTGCGAGAGCGCCATCACTAGCGTGTTGCCAAGTACTGGCTGGTGTATCTTGGTCACTACAGGCAACCAGCGCGCTAAGGGCAATGATGAGTAATATATTTTTTATCATGAACTTTTGCCAACTTGTGATATCTATAAAGGAATCTTTTATGCGTATATTACCGATGATATGGGGCAAAAGTAGTGTGATCAACATTTATCTGCCTAAAAAGCTTGAATCGTTGTACAACTATATGGCATAAAAGCAGCGATAAAAAATTTATAAGCATCTTGCTTGCCGCTGGATAAGCGAAAAAATCATCATTTAAGGGTTTTCCATGAACAAATTTCTAAAAGTATCGGCGATTGCAGCTGCATTATTTGCGGTTACTGCCTGTAACGAAAAAAAAGTAGAAGCGCCAGCGCCTAAACCAGCATTAGAGCTGAAAACACAAGAACAAAAAGCGGCTTACGCGATTGGCGTTTCTGTGGCTTCTTACATCAATAAGAGCATCGATCAGCAATCAGAACTGGGTTTAGTGACTGATAAAGCGCTTATCATCAGTGGCTTTACCGACGGTATTGACGACAAAGCACAGCTGACTGACGAGCAAGTCAAAGAATCATTAATGGCCTTTGATAAAAAAATCAACGAACTACGCTCGGCTAAAGCCGAAGCTGATGCCGCTAAAGCTAAAGAAGCGGGCATTGCTTATTTAGCTGAAAATGCGAAGAAAGAAGGCGTTACCATCACCGAGTCAGGCTTACAGTATGAAGTAATGACCGCTGGTGAAGGCGACAAGCCAACTGCTGCAGACAATGTGACGGTACACTACAAAGGCACATTAACCGACGGTAGCCCATTTGACAGTTCTTACGATCGCGGCGAACCATCAACATTCCCACTGGGCGGTGTTATTGCTGGTTGGACTGAAGGCGTGCAATTGATGTCTCCAGGGGCTAAATTTAAATTCACCATTCCATCTGAATTGGCTTATGGCGAACGTGCTTCAGGCAGTATTCCTGCACATTCAACGTTAGTGTTTGAAGTTGAATTGATTGCAATGGCTAAAGCTGCGGCGGCCACTGCTGAAAAATAATCAGCTAGATTATTAGAAAGTGAAAAATCCAGCCTAGGCTGGATTTTTACGTTTACGCCGCATAGTGCGCGCGTAATAGAGTAGGCAGCGCTGCTTTTTATCGCTGGCGCTACTGGAGTGGGCGTGTTGACACATGCCTTAGTGTAGCTAAGTAGCTAAGTGTTAAGTTTACTGACTATGCTAACGAACCGTGCTTCTCATGAAAGTTGGCAAGTAGCTGATCTTCATAGGCAAACCTTTGCTCAAGCCCTTCAATAAGTGTCGATAAATGTTTGTCGAAAGCACCCATGTCATCACTTGCCGATTCAGCGTATTTGTCGGTAAACTCTAAAATTAGCTCCGTTGAAACATTGATACTAGGCAATATATCTTGCACATGAGCCAGACTGTCTTGGCCGTGAGTCTCGCACTGAGAAACTACTTCACGATAGACCTCAAAATGGCCGGTGGATACATAATCAATTAGACGATTACAAAACTCAGTCACATCTTTCTGATCTGGAAGTTGCTGGGTATTCTCACCATAGGGTGGGATCCCTGCTATTTGACAATAATTAATAATAAGTTCTTGGCGCTTGTTGAGCCAGGTATCAATAAGCTGATTTGAACCCCCCCACTGCTTTTGTGCCTGTTCAATTTGTTTCAGCATCAAGAGTCTCCTTTTTGTGTTGACCTAGTATTAAGTTAAGGTAAGGTGCCGTGTAAATCAATGTTTTTTAACCCTGACTACAACTTAGTTTTGATCTATACCTAACAGACTGTATAAATTGCCTTTATTTATCTTTTCTTGTTTTAGAATAGTTGAACTTAGGTGTGATATATGTAGGTGGATAGTCTTATTTTTTAATTTTTTCTAATTACATTGGTTTTTTAGTGAGTTTTCGACCAAAATTCACTGTCGATGCAGTAACTTAATTTTTGATGGACCAAGCAATGAAAAAAATAAAACGCCTTAATGAAATGCGCAGTGCATGGTGGTTTTTCTGCCGAGATGACCAATTGTGGCTGTTGCCCGATGCGCAACTTCCTAGCGACTCACTTAATGCACTTGGTTTGGAGTTCGACCGTCAATGTCCGAGCTATCTATTAGACTATCATCAAGGCAAACCTTGTATTTTAGTTGATCTTCAACACCAGAATGTCAATTTTGAGCAGGGACAGTGGCACGACATGCGCGCGCTGCTAACACAGCTTGATGAGCCGCTCTCGTTAATGGCCGGGCGAGCCTGTCAGGTAGCTCATTTCATTCGTACTCACCAGTTTTGTGGCCAGTGTGGTGAACGGATGTTTAGTATTACCTGGGAAGTTGCCAAGCAATGTAAGGGCTGTGGATTTCGTGCTTATCCACGTTTGTCACCAGCGGTCATTATGGCCATCGTTAAGGATGGAGAGGTGCTGTTAGCACAGAATAAACGCAATGTCGGCGGCGCATTTTCGATTTTGGCTGGTTTCGTTGAAGCGGGGGAAACGCTAGAGCAAACGGTGGTACGTGAAGTATTTGAAGAAGTTGGCTTAAGCATTAACAATATACGCTATTTTGGCTCACAGCCTTGGCCTTTTCCTCATAATATGATGGTTGGCTTTATTGTCGATTATGCGGGGGGAGAGATTAAGCTGGCGCCAAATGAACTTATCGCGGGTGGCTGGTATAACGCGACAAACTTACCGTCGATCCCCGGTGAGCATACCATTGCACGGCAGATGATAGACCATGTATTAAATAAAAACTGAGGGCATCAGTTTTTACCGCAACTTGATCTAAAATAGTATTTTTCGTCGCTGCGGTGTTACAATATCGCAAATTTTATCATATTCAAATGTAGGACAATTTCATGGCAGAGTTAAAGAACGACCGCTACCTTCGCGCGCTACTAAAGCAACCTGTGGACCAAACCCCCGTATGGATGATGCGTCAAGCGGGTCGTTATCTACCAGAGTATCGTGAGTTGCGTGCTCATGCCGGTGATTTCATGTCCCTTTGCCGCGATGCTGATTTTGCCTGTGAAGTGACGCTACAGCCGTTACGTCGTTATGATTTAGATGCCGCTATTCTGTTTTCTGATATTCTTACCGTGCCAGATGCCATGGGACTTGGTCTACGTTTTGAGACTGGCGAAGGCCCTGTTTTTGATCGTCCAATTACCTGTCTGCGCGATGTTGAAAAGATTGGTATTCCAGATCCTGAAGACGAATTAGGTTATGTGATGAATGCCGTGCGTAGTTGTCGTAAAGGCTTAAATGGCGACGTACCACTGATTGGTTTCTCTGGTAGCCCTTGGACGCTAGCGACCTACATGGTCGAGGGCGGCACATCAAAAGCCTTTACTAAAGTGAAGAAGATGATGTTTGCAGAGCCAAAGACAATGCATCTGTTATTAGACAAGTTAGCTGATTCAGTGATCTTATATTTAAACGCTCAAATTGCGGCAGGTGCGCAATCGGTGATGGTATTTGATACCTGGGGTGGCATCTTATCACCACGTGACTATCGTGAGTTCTCGTTGGCTTACATGGCTAAAATCGTTGATGGACTAACGCGTGAAAACGATGGTCGTCGTGTTCCTGTTACCTTGTTCACCAAAAATGGCGGACAATGGATCGAAGAAATCGCGGCAACCGGTTGTGACGCTGTGGCGCTTGATTGGACCATTGATATTGATGAAGCGAAAGCGCGTATCGGTGATAAGGTTGCACTGCAAGGTAATATGGATCCTTCGATGCTTTACGCATCGCCTGAGCGTATCGGTCAGGAAGTACAGCACATCTTAGAGAAATATGGTCACGATAATACCGGTCACGTATTTAATTTAGGCCATGGTATTCACCTTGATGTTGACCCTGAACATGCTGGCGCATTCATTAAAGCGGTTAATGAGCTGTCTCGCCCATTCCATAAGTAATCTTTATTGGTTATGATAAAAAAGCAGCTTCGGCTGCTTTTTTGCGTTTGGCTCTCTGGATAAATAATGAAATTAGTAATAGGTAATAAAAATTATTCAACTTGGTCGCTGCGGCCTTGGCTGTTATTAGATTATTTTTCGCTAGATTTTACCGAGATTATCGAAAGCTTAGGGCCGGATCAGTTAGGTCAACGGCTTGGTCAATATTCAGCATCCAATAAGGTGCCGGTATTGCTCGACGATGAAGTCTGCGTATGGGACTCATTGGCCATCTGTGAATATATTAATGAACAATATCTTGCAGGTAAAGGCTGGCCCAAATCGGTTGCCAACCGTGCCTTAGCACGTTCGTTGAGCGCGCAGATGCATAGTGGTTTTGGCGCGATGCGCAATGAGATGCCAATGAACATTCGAGCCAAACGTCAGTTAAATTTATCCCGTGATGCGCAGCGAGATATCCAATTGGTGCAGCAAGCATGGCACAACGCAATGGCGCAAAGCGGTGGTCCGTGGTTAGCTGGAGAATTTTCTATTGTCGACTGTATGTTTGCGCCGGTGGTCATGCGTTTTGAAACGTATAACATCCCACTCTCTGCCAGCGCGCAGAGCTATGCAGAGCAGATGTTGGCGCTGCCGTCGATCAAGAAATGGATTGCGAGCGCGTTAACCGAAGATGAAGTTGTTCAAGTTGATGAGGCTGGCCATTAGGCTTGATAATCTATTGGGCTGCAAGCTCGTGTAATACCAATTCACGGTAGCCGACGAGCCCCAGCACTCTTTCATTTTCTATCACCGGTGCGTATGAAAGACCAAAGCGCTGAAATAGGCGAGCGCAGTAGCGTACATCCATTTGCGGCGGCACTGAAACAAGTGGCTTTGCCATAATCTCATAAATATTTACCCGGTCTGGCGAGCGATCTTTGGCTAGTACTTGTTTGGCAATATCGGCGAGTACTAAGATACCATAAGCATCATGCTCATCGCGCTTTTCGACGATAATCACCTCAGTATTGTGTGCTTTCATCGCATCAATAGCGTCGCGCACAGTTTTCATACCGTCTAACGTAACGAATTCCTTGGACATCACATTTTGTGATTGGATAACAGCTTTATTGTTCACAGTTCTTTCTCCGTAATAGATTTTATTTGGCTAACTCACAGCTCTTTTTCGACCGTCGATTTCAGTTGGCTAATTTGATGATTAACGCCCACCGCATCTTCAACATCAATCTGAATGGCCATGCCAGAACCGGGCTTGTCATCAAATTGCCCGACCTGATTGATGCATTCCAAGATATGGCGACTGAGGTGCTCTTCGACAATAAACAACAACACATCGCGCTGAGTGTCTAAGGTTAGGCCGAAGAAGGTCTTACTCTGTTTGAGTCCTTCACCACGGGCATTATTGATAATAGTTGCGCCCGTCGCACCAGCCTTTCGCGCGGCATCCATTATCTTGTCGGTACGACTATCTTCGTTAAATACAATAATTAATTTAAAGTGCATAATATTTTTCCATCATTGATCTTCAGCTGAAGTTTTAGATTCTCGAGCATTTAATTTTTGGGTTATTTGGGCATAGGCCATCACCGACATAATCGGAAATAGGCTGGCGAAGGCGATTAAGCCAAAACCATCGATTAATGGGTTTCTACCGGGCACTGTTTCGGCGAGTCCGAGCCCTAGCGCTGCCACCAAAGGGACGGTAACTGTTGATGTAGTCACGCCGCCGGAGTCATAGGCGAGTGGAATAATAAGTTTTGGCGCGACCAGGGTTTGTAACACAACGATGACATAACCAGCCATGATGTAATATTGAATGGGATCGCCAACCACAATACGATAACAACCTAGGGAAATCCCTACGGCAACACCCAACGCTACCGAGAGTCGCAATCCCCATATACCGATAGAACCACCGGAAACCTCGTTAGCCTTAATTGCAACTGCAATAAGTGAAGGCTCGGCGATGGTGGTGGCAAAACCGACGAAAAAGGCAAACAAATAAACCCAATAATAATCGCTCCAATCTAACGCCTGCGCAACGGCCGCTACATCAGCGGTACCCGCCAGAAATACCGGGTCGGTTAATTGCTGGGCCATTAAACGACCGAGGGGAAATAGTGCCCATTCAAGACCAATTAGAAACAGTGATAGACCGATTAAGACCCAGAAAAAACCAATGAGCACTCGCCCCAAATTGGGTAGAGGCTTTCGAATAACTGCAAATTGAAAACCAAATAAAATAGCGGCTATAGGTAGCACATCACGAAAAGTAGCGATGGTGGTATCGATAATTTGGTTAATCACTTCACTAAACATCATAAGACTATCATTCCATAAGCCATGACAAAGATCATTGGGGTTAATGAGGCCAGTGCAATTAACCCAAAACCATCAATCATTGGATTTCTGCCCTTAATCGATGAGGCCAAGCCAACACCTAATGCGGTAACTAAAGGAACGGTGATGGTCGACGTGGTAACGCCACCTGAGTCATAGGCGATACCAATGATCTCTTCGGGAGCAAAAGCGGTCATAATGACCACCATAATGTAGCCGCCAATAATAAACCATTGTACTGGCCACCCCTTTAAGATGCGTAACACCCCCAGTAAAATCGCAATACCGACACTAAGCGCGACACTCATGCGCAAACCATTAGCGTAGGACGCCTGTGAAGCTTGTGAGGCTTCAATGAGGTTACCATTTGCCGCAACCTTTGCTGCTTCGGCTGCGACGGCAATGAGTGCAGGTTCGGCGACGGTGGTGCCAAAACCGAGGGCGAATGCAAAGATCAATAGCCAAGGTGCGCTACCCTTACGTGCGAACGCATGTGCCATCGATTCCCCGATCGGGAATAGCCCTTGCTCTAGGCCATGGATAAAAAACGTTAATCCGAGCAAGACGAAGACAACGCCCATGAGCAGTTGGCCAACGTTGGGCAACGGCTGCTGCAGCACCACCAGTTGAAAAAATAGCACCACTGCGATGATCGGGGCTAAGTCTCGAATGCTGCCAAGCAGAAATTTCAGTAGCTTTATTAAGGTATCGCGCAAAGAAAATCTCCTATCCATTAACTTTATCCTAGCAAATATCGCTTGAACTGTTTTGATCTAGCGCAAAAACTAGCTAAAGTAAGGCTAGGTGACCTGGGTGGAAATACAACCATGAATATTAAAAATTTAATCAGTATTATCGCGGCGCTGCTGTGCAGTGCTCTGCTTAATGCCAATCCAATCAATAGTCGGGTGATCAGCAAGGATCTTGCCGTGCCCTGGGGCATGGCGTTGCTGAGTGAGGGGCAATTATTAGTGACGTTACGCCACGGAGATCTGCTGCTGGTGGATCTTGAAACGGGTAAAAAAACGCCGGTTATCGGCGGGCCTAAGGTGATGGCCAGAGGTCAAGGTGGTTTGCTCGATGTAAAAAAATCACCGCACTATACTAAGGATCAGTGGCTCTATTTTACTTATGTTAAGCGGGTTAACGGCCAAGGCGCAACCACCTTAGCACGCGCGAAACTGAGCGCTAAGCAGTTAACGCAATGGCAAGACTTACTGGTGACTCAGTCTCGCAGTAAATACTCACGTCATTTTGGATCTCGCATTGCTTTTGACAATAGTGGTCATGTGTTTTTTTCGGTGGGGGATCGTGGCGTGCGCGACAATGCCCAGGACTTATCTAATCATGCCGGCAGTATTTTACGCCTAAATCTCGATGGTAGTATTCCCAACGATAATCCGTTCGTTGACGTTGATAATGCACTTGATGCGATATACAGCTTTGGCCATCGCAATCCTCAAGGTTTAGCGTTTGATCCGGCTAAATCGCAACTGTGGATCATCGAGCATGGCCCTAGAGGGGGCGATGAGCTTAATTTAATTGGCCCAGGCTTAAATTATGGTTGGCCAATCGTTTCCCATGGCAAAGAATACGCATTACCGCTTGCCGTTGGCGAAGCAACTAGTAAACAGGGCTATGTCGATCCCGTTCAAGTATATATTCCATCGATAGCGCCATCGTGCTTATGGCTAAACAGCAACAATGCAAAGCAGGGGCAGTTACAATTTTTGATCGGCGCGCTTAAGCTACGACATCTCAATGTATTACGAGTAAAAGAGCAACAAGTTGTTAATGAGGCGCGCTATTTAACCTCGCTAGGATTGCGAATAAGAAATGTGATAAGTGATGGTGGCAATGGGTTTATTATCGCCACCGATGATGGGCAGCTACTGAATTTCTCGCTCAATCCGTAATACAGTCTGAGCTTGTGATTTAAGCGACTGATTTTTGTTATTAAATATATCGGTGCGTACTTGGTGCCAATGATCAATAAAAAAGGCGGTAGCTCAACGAGAGACTACCGCCTTGATAGATAGCGCGTTGATTATTTATTTTCGCGAGAAATAGCGCGATAAGCAATATCTGTGCGATAGAACGATTGGTTCCAGCTGATTTTTTTCGCTAATTGATAAGCGCTTGCTTGGGCTGACGTTACAGATTCACCCAATGCCGTGGCACATAAAACGCGACCGCCAGCTGTCACTACTTTACCGTTATCGAGCTTAGTTCCAGCGTGAAACACCTTCGCGTCGGTGGTTGCTTGTGGGATGCCAGAAATGACTTCGCCTTTAGCATAAGCACCAGGGTAACCACCAGCGGCTATTACGACACCAACCGCAGCACGAGAATCAAATTTTGCCTCAACGCTGTCGAGCTTTTGAGCCAGCGATGCCTCGATTAATTCAACCAAATCTGATTGCAAACGCATCAGGATTGGTTGAGTTTCTGGGTCACCAAAGCGGCAGTTGTATTCGATGACTTTTGGCGTGCCATCGCTCATGATCATTAAACCAGCGTATAAGAATCCGGTGTATGTATTCCCTTCAGCTTTCATGCCGTTAACTGTTGGATAGATTACTTCATTCATTATCCGGTCGTGCAGCTCTGGCGTGACCACTGGCGCTGGCGAATAAGCGCCCATGCCGCCAGTGTTCGGTCCGGTATCGCCATTACCAACACGTTTGTGATCTTGACTAGTCGCCATCGGCAAAACATTGTCGCCATCGACCATCACAATAAATGAAGCCTCTTCACCATCGAGAAACTCTTCGATAACAACCCGGCTACCCGCTTCGCCAAAGGCGTTGCCCGCTAGCATATCTTCGATAGCGTCTTCCGCTTCTTGCAATGTCATGGCGACGATCACGCCTTTACCTGCAGCGAGGCCATCGGCCTTAACGACAATCGGCGCACCTTTTTCACGCACATAGGCGATAGCTGGTTCAATTTCCGTGAAGTTGTGGTACCAAGCTGTTGGGATCTGATGACGGTCTAAGAAGTCTTTAGTGAACGCCTTAGATCCTTCAAGTTGCGCAGCGCCTTGGCGTGGTCCGAAACAATCGAGACCGGCAGCCTCAAAAGCGTCAACCACACCAATAACTAACGGCGCTTCAGGGCCAACGATAGTCATCTCTACATTGTGCTCTTTTGCAAACGCGATTAAGCCTTGGATATCACACACGTCGATGGCAACGTTTTCCACTTTGTCTTCGAGTGTGGTGCCAGCATTACCCGGTGCAACAAAAACCTTGGTGACTTTAGCCGATTGTGCGACCTTCCAAGCTAGCGCATGTTCTCGGCCGCCACTACCAATAATTAATACATTCATCATTTCTATCCTAAAAATTTAATGGCGGAAGTGGCGCATAGATGTGAATACCATGGTCATATTGGCTTCATCAGCGGCGGCAATGATCTCTTCATCGCGAATCGAACCACCAGGTTGAATCACACAAGTAATGCCAGCAGCGGCAGCTGCATCGATACCATCACGGAATGGGAAGAACGCATCTGAGGCCATCACGCTGCCTGGTACCACTAATCCTTCATCTTCGGCTTTAATACCAGCGATTTTAGCAGAGTAAACACGGCTCATTTGACCAGCACCAACACCAATAGTCATGCCGTCACGGGCGTAAACGATGGCGTTTGATTTAACAAATTTTGCCACTTTCCAGCAGAACATTAGGTCAGTCAATTCTTGCTCAGTAGGTTGACGCTTTGATACAACGGTTAAGTCGTCGCGAGTTACCATGCCAAGATCTTTATCTTGTACTAACATGCCGCCATTAACGCGTTTGTAGTCATAATCGGCTGCTTTAGCTGAGAATTCACCACACTCAAGTAAGCGAAGATTCTTTTTCGCTGCAACAATTTGTTGTGCTTGATCGCTAACACTCGGCGCGATAATCACTTCTACAAATTGACGGTCGACGATAGCTTGGGCCGTTGCTGCATCTAATTCGCGGTTAAACGCGATGATGCCGCCGAAAGCAGACGTTGGGTCGGTTTTAAAAGCACGGTCATAGGCGCTAAGAAGATCATCACCAATGGCCACACCACAAGGGTTAGCATGTTTTACGATGACACAAGCTGGCTGATCGAACTCTTTGACACACTCAAGAGCAGCATCGGTATCGGCGATATTATTAAATGATAAGGCTTTGCCTTGCAGTTGCTTAGCCGTTGAGACTGATGCTTCCGTTGGATTGGCTTCTACATAGAAAGCTGCTTGCTGGTGGCTGTTTTCACCGTAGCGTAAATCTTGTTGCTTAATCAATTGCGTATTAAAGGTACGTGCAAAGGTCGATTCTTCACTGCTTGCTTCGCGATGTGAGGGAACCATGGTGCCAAAATAGTTAGCGATCATGCCATCATAAGCTGCCGTATGTTCAAAGGCTGCTATGGCCAGGTCAAAACGCGTTTGGTAGGTGGTTGCGCCGTCATTCTCGTTCATCTCGGCAATGACACGGTCATAATCTGAGGCGTTAACCACGATAGTGGTGTCTTTGTGGTTTTTCGCCGTTGAACGAACCATAGTGGGTCCACCGATGTCGATATTCTCGATAGCGTCTTCTAGCGAACAGCCTTCTTGGGCTACGGTATTGGCAAATGGGTAAAGGTTAACCACAACCATGTCGATAGGATTGATATTGTTTTCGGCCATCACGGCTTCATCGATACCACGACGGGCTAAGATGCCGCCATGCACTTTAGGGTGTAGGGTCTTAACTCGCCCATCCATGATTTCAGGATGCCCAGTGTAGTCTGATACTTCGATGGTTGCTATTCCGTTAGCTTCCAGCAATTTGGCAGTACCGCCTGTTGATAGAATCTCTATGCCTTTTTCGCTAAGGGCGCGAGCAAATTCTACGATACCGTTTTTATCTGAAACGCTAAGTAGTGCGCGCTTGATAGGTCTTGATGCTGACATGGTGGTGGAACCTCATTGGTCAAAGTTAAATAAAAAATTATTAAGCTATTCAATTGCTTACAAATATAAATAGTTTGATAATTTTTAGTTGTATTAGTTTACTGTGATGTGGCTCTGATTTTGGCGCCTATTTTACAAGAAAATGTGATCCATGTGGCAAAAATATCACTTATTCGGCATAAAATATTTTTTTTTCGTGTTTTCATCAAAATAAGGACGCTGTTTGCCATGCAATGGTGAGGGATTCGCAGGTTTGGTGCGAGAATAGGTAAAGTCATTGGCTTTTAGTCAAAAATTATATTCGGTCGGACTGCTAAAGTCGTATAACGATGACTTCACATTTCTAACTTTTTAGATTAGTGTAATAAAAATATAGACTTAATCGGATGTAGAGCATGGTTTTGACAAGGATTGCATTAAGTGCATTAGTGGTATTTTCATCTGCTGCAAACGCTTCCCCCCCGAAGACGATCGTAAATATTGCGATGACCAATTACAGTACGTTTAGCCATGCCAATGGTATTCATCGTCAAGTGGTTGAACGGGTTTTCGAGCAGCTACCGCAGTACCAGTTGCGATGGCAGCAGCATATGTCCCTTTCCCGTTCGCTAACAGAGTTAGCGGCTGGGCGCGTTAATGGCATTGTTAATATCACTTATGCCGACCAGCCTAGTGGTTGCCTGACCGATCCAGCGTTTAACTTCTTTAATTTACTCGTGGTATATCGGCCAAGTGGTGTGGTGTTAAATGATCTGTCGGCGTTAAAAGACAAAGCGATTATCTCATTCATACGAGCCAATAAGCTTATGGGCATTCGATATGCTAGCGCTGTTGCGGGTAACTTGGAATATCAGGAAACGAGGATGCAAGAACACCAAGTGCAATCCTTAGTGAAAGGCATGGCACAAGTTAGTGTCGGTGATATTAATATATTCATTGATTCGTTGCAGCGATATAACCGGCGCATGCCAGAAAGCCGTCGGGTAAAGGTTGGTGACTTTGACTACTATTGGTTGAATAACATCGTTCAGACTAAAATTGCATTCGATGACACAATTTTGTGTGACGAATTTAATCGGGTGCTAAAGAAATATATTAAGCCACAGCAACTTCCGGCGATACTAACGCAACATAATATAAAGTTAATTGAACTATAGCACCAACCATTTCATGGCGAAAAAGCAGACCATGCTGGTGACGATAGTCAGCAAAATATTCTTTTTCCATAGACCAATTGCCATCGCAATGAGGCCCCCAAATAAGTAAGGGTTATCACTGTGTAGCGCCAGTTCACCATTGGGAAACAAGATCGCAGGCACCCAAATAGCGGTGAGTACACAGGGGGCGCTATACTTTAGTGCCTGTTCCAGCTTTGGTGGTAATGAAACGCTGTTGGCTCTGGCGTAAAGCGCATATCGAATGGTGAAGGTCACTAGCGCCATCAGCCCGATTAACAGCCATACATTGAGCTGGGATACACTACTCATGATTGATCCTTGTGATGTAGCCATTGTTCTAACATATAACCGACGCTCATGCCCGCGACTGAAGAGATGACCAAACCTATTTTATGGGGCAATGAATAGGTAAGCACCGCCAGTACGCCGCTACACATAACGCCCGCAACCATCGGTTTATTAACCAGGTGCGGCATGACCATACCGATAAAAGTTGCCGACATTGCAAAATCTAAACCCCAGTCAGCGATGCCTTCAATATTAGCGCCAAACAATATCCCGACAATGGTGGCGACATTCCATGATACATAGAATGCCACACCAACACCCAAATAGTGCCAATGGTTGTTCCCGCAATCGGCATTGTTTAAATAGCGCGGATAGGTGGCGGCAAAGACTTCATCGATCAGCAAGAAACCTAAAGGAATACGCCAGCGTTGGGGTAAGTGTTTGACGTGGGGCAGTAAACTGGCGGCATAAATCAGATGGCGTAAGTTCACGATGAGCGTCGCGCCAACAATAAAACCTAACGAGGTGCCAGCGGCCAGCATACCCACCGCAACAAATTGCGCCGAGCCAGCAAACACGATACTAGACAGTCCAATAGTCTGCCAAACATCGAGACCTGCGTTTAAGGACAAAGTACCAAATATAATGCCAAAAGGCACACCACCAACAATGAGCGGTAGGGCATCAATAATACCTTTGAGAAATGGAGCCTTGGGGGATTCGACCATAAAAACACATACCCTAATGATTAGGCCTTAGGGTATGTGAGATCGTTAAAAAGAGCAATAAACTATTAGGGTTTAACAATCAACACACACTTTAGATTAGGTAACCGCTTTTCCATCAGCGATCAGTTCATTAATCAGTGTTAACAAAATTCTTGGATCAACCGGTTTAGTTAAATGCACATTCATTCCTGCAGCGAGGCTGTTTTCGATGTCTTGTTGGGTGCAATGTGCGGTCATCGCGATAATTGGAATATCATTATTTAGCTGTTCTCTAATCTTTCTGGTAGCAGTCAACCCGTCCATTGTTGGCATCTGGACATCCATTAACACGATATCATAGTGCTTGCTCGCAACGGCTTGTACGGCGAGTAAGCCGTCCTTAACCGTGTCGATGTTAATATAAAAATCTTCGAGAAAACCTAGTATCACCCGTTGGTTAATGGGGTTGTCTTCGGCCAATAATAGCTGTAATTTTGCTCCTTTACCCGTTGTGCTGACGGGTAAAGGCGTGACGTGAGGCAACGATGGGTGCCGTGTTATTATCAATTTGGTTAAGCTCGCAGTTAATTGGGCTGCTTTTACTGGTTTTTCCAGGATGTCAGCAACTGGCGTTTTTTGGCTTTGAGTGATGGCCGCGCTTTTATCAAAGGAAGAGATCAAGATGAACTGTGGTAAGTTATCACTTATAACTTGATTAATAAGGCGAATTGAGTCAAAGCCATCGAGTCCTGGCATGCGCCAGTCCATGAGCACCACATCAAATGGCTGTTGCTCAGTAATCGCTAACTTAAGCACCTCTAATGCTTCAATACCACCCTGTGCTTGCTTTGCTTCGACATGAATGTTACTTAATATCTCGGCCAGTAGCGTGCGCGAACTCATGCTGTCATCAACTATCAATACCTTTAATTTAGCGAGGTCGCTGATGTCTTGTGCTGCAAACACCGGATCTGTTTGCTTGCTGTCGGCTAATTCGATATTAAAACTAAAACACGAGCCTTTACCGAGCTCGCTCTCAACGAGAATCTCTCCAGCCATTAGTTCGACCAGCTCTTTACAGATAACGAGTCCTAAGCCGGTGCCGCCATACTGTCTGCTCATTGAGTTGTCTGATTGAGAAAATGCTTGAAATAGTCGTTCCAATTGTTCATTGGCAATGCCAATACCATGATCGGTAATTGAGAACTTTAGATTATTTATGCCCTTGCTCTGCTGCAACAGCACCACATGAATAGTGATGTTGCCTCGCTCGGTAAATTTGATCGCATTGTTAACTAAGTTTATTAATACCTGCTCGAGCCGCAGCGCGTCGCCCGTAAAGATATTAGGCACGTCACTGTCAATCACTATATCAATATTTAGTAGCTTTTCTTGTGCGCTAAAGCTACACACGTCCAACATCCGATTCATCGAATCACTAAGTAAAAACTCTGTATGTTCAAGTTCGAGCTTTTTCGCTTCTATTTTTGAGAAATCTAAGATGTCATTTAATAAGGTCAATAATGACTGTGATGAGGCATGCACCATACTAATGTTTTCACGCTGTTTAAAGTTCAGCTGACCTTTGAGAGTGAGTTGGCTCAATCCGATAATAGCGTTCATGGGAGTGCGTATCTCGTGGCTCATCTTAGCCAAAAAGCTGCTCTTAGCTTGATTGGCTGTGTCAGCATCCTGTGCTAAATGCTGCATCTTCCGCTTAACTTTACGTGCTCTAATCGCATAATAAATCATGAACATCAGCAATAAGAGCGATAACAAGAGGACAATATCACGTAATTGTGAGGTGCGTTTTTTTTGTGCCTGTGTTAACGCTTGCAGCTGCTGCTGGCGTTCTAGTTGCTTAATTTTTTGCTTTTGATGTTCGAAGTCTAAACGTGCACGATGGAAGGTAGACTTCGCTTGTTGACTACGCTGGCTGATTTCCTCGCTGATACTATTAAAGGCTTTTTGATGCGTGAGGGCGGAGCTAAAATCTTGCTGTTGTTCAAATAGTTCGGCCAGCATTTGATGGGCTTGGCGTTCTCCTGTTTGGTCTTTGTATTGTCTAACGTTTACTATTAAATGGGTAAGAATGGTAATAGCCTTACCATTCTTACCCATGGCTCGGTAGATTCTGGCTCTAAGCAAATCGGCTTGTACCTGTGCCAAAAAATAGCTATTTTCGACGGCAATGGCCTTGCTTACTCTAACTGTTTCTAATGCTTTTTGATTATTGTCAGTTAATAGTTCTAATTCTGCTAACGAAATATAGGCTTCGCTTACCCAAGCCGATGACATGCTATTTAAAATGCGAATAGAGTTGAGTAAATGAGGCTTAGCTTCATCATATCGACCTAATTTAAGTAGTCCTTCACCGACGGTATATTCGGCTGTTCCTTGATATTTAAGTTCGCTGTTTACAGTCGGGTGATTAAGTAATAGTTTCCCGTATTCTAGATATTTAGCGTAGTCATCTTGGCTACGATAATAGAGACTTATTCCCTGAAGTACATGCCATTCTCTTTTGGAATCGAGTTGTTTATGCAGAAACAATGCCTCGGAGAATAAAGTTAAACTCTCTTCTGGCATATTAGTTAAGGAATATAGTACTCCCTCTAACCGTTTTGATTCGGCTTGTGCAAAGAGACTTTTAGCCTCAACAGCGTTTTTCATACTCAGTGTTAAATGTCGATAAGCCAGCTTAAATTCCCGGGATAAAATGAAGGAATATGCCGTTAAATTATGTAATGTTGCTTGTTGTGAGTAATTTGGATTCGTCGCCAATTTTAACTTAACCGTAGCAATGAGTTTGTTGGCCTGAGAGATATCAGAAACGACCAACCGTTCGATGTCGATTAACTGTTGAGCGATATCGTTGTGTTGTTCTGTGAAAGTATCAAATGCGGCTAAGTTGAACGGCATAAGTAACATAGCGATGAAGAATACTAACTTGGACATTAATTGCATGGTCGCTAGGTTACTTAATTGATTGGTGAATACTATGATTTAAAAAATATAACCATGGTGCCTTTAGTGTCTATACTTGAAGAATCACAACGCTGCTGTATTTGATCGACGTTTTGCTCGGCGATAAGTTGAACTTCCTCTTCACTTAAGCCAAAATCTTTCGCCGCTTGCTCAGGCTTCGCCTTGTGTGCTGCTAGTGCCTCTGGGTTGCTATTTATTTCTACCATATATTCAACGAGTTTATCTGTCATTTTACATCCTGTCTACGTGAGTCAAAGTACATTCAACAATGCGCTTTCTTTGTGTTTTTTCTCTATTTAGGTTTGGCTAAGATCATGTGGTGTCTAAAAACGTGAGAGTATTATGTCTTGCGTATGCGTATTTTTCTGGCCACTTTCTCAGTGCTCAGATTAGCTAACAAACTTTCAAGCCCAAACATGATAAAAATACATTGCATCAAACGTTTATCGTTAATGATTGATTTATATCCTGCTCATTTAGCCCTAATTTTTCGAGCATTGCAAGATCCAATGGTGCCTCTCGATGCGGTGGGATCACCAGTGTCGAAATCGCCGTTAATTTTGCTTGCGGCAGTTGCGCTAATGGTATGTATTCGATACGTGAAGGAAACAGCGCCAGAGTGGCCGCTTCATATACAATAACGTGGTGATCATCGGGATAAAAATTTAACAATTCGTTAGTTAATAGGTTGAGCCCAAGCTGATAATTATCAGTTTTATCCAAAGAGAGAGTGTGATCGCCAACCAGGCCTATTTGCCATAACACGAGTAGGGAGTAAGGATCGATAGTGCGTTGGTAGAACAGAAACTGAGTGGCCTCAATGCTAATACAACCGCTTTTACCGGGGTCTATACCGAGATCTGCCACTAACCAATCTTCTGCTGAAATACCGGGTTCCATGGTCGCATGATAACCTAATTCTTTTAACTGGCGAATGGCCAAATGGCTAGCATAGGCAAACACACCGGGGTGGCCATAAAACGCCGCGCAGACCTTATTGCCTAGCTTTACTGAGTCGATCAGAGCCTGTGCCATCTCGTTGTAGGTGATGAGGCGCGATTTATTGCTGCCATAATACTCGGTCATGTCAACTGTATTGGGGTTTAAGCTAGCTATCCATTGCTTCGAGACCTTGTCTGGTACTACGGTGAAAACAATATCCGCTTGCTGGATTTGGGCTTGGCTATTTAATGTCATATCACCAGCAATCCGAATTCCGGTACCGACAATCGTAAGAGAGCCTTTATTTTCCATTATCTATAACTTGTAAGGGTAGATAATGCATGTTGCATAATTTTAGTATGTTAATCAAATAGATTTTTAGTACAAAAAAGCCCAATCAACTTTCATTGATTGGGCTTTTGATTCAACACGTTAAGAGGTTAGTCTTAGTTCATGCCGTATTTTTTTAGTTTCTTACGTAAAGTACCGCGGTTGATACCTAAAAGGTTTGCCGCGCGAGTCTGGTTACCGCGAGTAAATTGCATGGTTAAATCAAGTAATGGACGTTCCATTTCACATAAAACCATTTCGTATACTTCAGTCGGCTCTTCACCGTCTAGTTGAGCAAAAAAGTTGCTAACAGCACGCTTTACTGAATCACGTAATAATTGTGGGCGAACAGTACCGTTTGCTAATTGGATTGGTTCAACTGTTAGTGGGTTTTCAGTGGTCGTGCTAGTGTTTTGATCAAACATGTGAAATTTGCTCTTCTCTAATTAATATTGTCGGTAAAAAGTCGATCCAAAACGGTCAGCTGATCGCTGGCCGTTTCGATCTTAAATAACTCTTGGCGTAAATCCTTTCGCCCTTCCTTGAGGTACCAACCAATGTGCTTTCGTGCAATACGAACCCCTAAAAACTCACCATAAAACTGGTGAAGGGCTTGCACATGGCCAAGTAATGTCTCACGAACTTCGGTGGCAGCCACCGGAGCAAGTTTTTGTCCTGTTGTTAAATAATGATTGATCTCACGGAATATCCAAGGGTTACCTTGGGCTCCGCGGCCAATCATAATAGCGTCGGCACCAGTGTAGTCTAAGACCTCTTTGGCTTTCTCCGGGCTAGTAATGTCACCATTGGCAACCACAGGAATCGAAATTGCCTGTTTGATTGCTTTAATTGTGTCAAATTCGGCAAACCCCTTATACATACAACGTCGGGTTCTGCCATGTACAGCAAGGGAGGCGATACCTGCATCTTGTGCAAGAGAAGCAATGGCAATACCATTGCGGTTATCAGGATCCCATCCTGTACGAATTTTTAAGGTTACCGGTACATCTACGGCATTGACGACACTATCGAGAATTTGTTTAACCAAATCTGGATACTGCAACAGCGCCGAACCCGCTAACTTTTTGTTCACTTTTTTGGCGGGACAACCCATATTAATATCGATTATCTGCGCCCCTTGCTCAACATTGAACTGGGCCGCTGCCGCCATTTCTTGCGGATCTGCGCCTGCGATTTGTACGCTGCGAATACCTGCTTCCTGAGTATGGGTCATGCGATGCGATGATTTGCTGCTGTTCCATACCTTCGGATTCGATGAACACATTTCAGAAACCGTCATTCCGGCGCCAAGTTTAAAACATAGCTCGCGAAATGGTTTATCGGTAATACCGGCCATGGGGGCTAAAATGAGTGGATTGGCTAATTGGTACTGTCCAATCTTCATACGATGACTACCTCTGCTTCGTCAGGGCTGCGTATATTACTCATTTTTGAGCAGATTGCAAAGCTCAATATTTAAACAAATAGCAATTAAAACGCTTGACTGCGCAAAAATGTGACATGCGGCAGGCTTGAAAGGCTAAAAATAGCAAAAGCGAGTCGCTGTGTAGGTTTGGTGTTAAATAAAATGAGTGTTATTGCCCAATATTGTCACAAATGTAGTAACGCCAAATTTAGTGTGATGACTCGGCGTTACCGTTTATCTGCAGTTGGTGCAGTGAGTGTTAGCGCTTAAACCCGTTTAGGCGTATCCATTCATCTTGTTCGGTGGCGGGTGCCATATCAAACCACTGACTATAAACTTCAAGTAGCCTGTCAGCCTGTGAAGGCAACAAACCAGACAGCGCTAGTGGGCCACCTGATTTGACTAATCCTTGCATCAACGGTGCGAGATCTTCCAGCGGTCCGGCCAAGATATTAGCCACCAAGACATCACCGAGGATATCGTCCGGCTGATCTTGTGGTAGATAAAGTTCAATTTGATCGTCGACACCGTTACGGCGAGCGTTTTCTTTGCTGGCCAAGATAGCCTGAGGATCAATATCGATACCAATCACGCGTTTAGCACCTAGCTTTAGTGCCGCGATGGCTAAAATGCCAGAGCCACAACCAAAATCAACTACGGTCTTGTCGGCCAAGTCTAAGCCGTCGAGCCAGGTTAAACACAATGCAGTGGTCGGGTGGGTACCCGTGCCAAACGCTAGACCAGGGTCAAGCATCACGTTGACTGCTGTTGGATCTGGCACATCGCGCCAGCTTGGGCATATCCACAGACGCTGGCCAAACTTCATTGGGTGGAATTGGGTCATCCATTCGCGCACCCAGTCTTTATCTTCTAGTGGCTCTACTTTGTGTGCGAAGTCATTGCCAAGCTCAGGCTGAGCGCGCAAAAAACTTAGTACCGCGCTCATGTCTTGCTCGCCTTCATAGAGCGCAACAATGTCGGTATCGCCCCATAGGCGCGTCTCGCCCGGCAAGGGTTCAAATACCGGATTGTCTTTGGCATCGAGAAAGGTGACGGACAGCGCGCCACTGTCAGATAGTAAATCACCGAGGTGTTCGGCACTTTTATCGGTAGCATTTATTTTAAGTTGGATCCAAGGCATCAGATAACCTGTTGGTTGTGTCAATTGTATTGGCGGGATTATAGCTCATCGCTCAACCCGCGCACATAAAAAAACCAGCACGTGGCTGGTTTTTTAAATAAATGCGAAAAACTTAGCGCTACATGCCTAATTTTTTCTCGAGGTAGTGAATGTTAGCGCCGCCGTTTTGGAAGTTCTCGTCTTCCATAATGCTTTGCTGAAGCGCGGTATTGGTCTTGATACCTTCGACCACTAATTCACTTAGCGCGTTACGCATTCTTGCAATCGCGATACCACGATTTTCACCGTAGGTGATGAGCTTACCAATCATCGAATCGTAATGTGGCGGAACCTTGTAACCAGCATAGATGTGAGAATCCCAACGAATACCTAGGCCACCAGGGGCGTGGAAACGTTTGATTTCACCAGGGCTTGGGATAAAGCTCACTGCATCTTCGGCGTTGATACGACATTCAATGGCATGGCCACGAATCTTGACTTCATCTTGCGTAATCGACAACGGTTGGCCAGCAGCAACACGCAGTTGCTCCTTGATCAAATCGATGCCCGTAACCATTTCGGTGACACAATGCTCAACCTGAATACGGGTGTTCATCTCAATGAAGTAGAATTCACCGTTTTCGTATAAGAATTCGAAGGTGCCTGCACCGCGATAACCGATATCAACACAGGCTTTAGCACAACGCTCACCGATGAAACGGCGAATTTCTTCGGTAATACCAGGCGCTGGCGCTTCTTCAACTACTTTTTGATGACGACGTTGCATTGAACAATCACGCTCACCTAAATGAATCGCATGACCCTGACCATCGGCTAATACTTGGATCTCGATGTGACGAGGATTCTCTAGGAATTTTTCCATGTAAAGCTGGCCATTATTGAAACAAGCGATCGCTTCAGCTTGGGTAATCGCAATAGTTTCGATCAGCTCTGCTTCGCTGCGCACGACGCGCATGCCTCGACCGCCGCCGCCGCCAGAGGCTTTAACGATAATCGGGTAACCAATACGTTTGGCTATTTTTTTATTGATCGCATCATCATCGCCTAATACGCCATCAGAGCCAGGCACCGTAGGTACACCGGCTTTGCGCATCGCCTCAATCGCTGATACTTTATCGCCCATTAGGCGAATAGTATCGGCTTTAGGACCAATAAAGATGAAGCCTGATTGCTCGATTTGTTCGGCAAAATCGGCGTTCTCAGCCAAGAAACCATAACCGGGGTGAATAGCCACCGCACCGGTGATTTCCGCGGCGCTAATAATCGCAGGAATGTTTAGGTAACTTTGAGCCGCCGGAGCAGGACCAATACATAATGATTCATCTGCTAATAATACGTGTTTTAAGTCGCGGTCAGCCGTTGAATGAATTGCTACGGTTTTAATGCCCATTTCTTTACAGGCGCGTAAAATACGTAAGGCAATTTCACCACGGTTGGCGATAACTACTTTATCTAACATAATCGGTGGCCTTATTCGATGATTACTAGAACCTGATCAAATTCGACAGCCGATGCATCATCAACTTCGATTGATACAACGGTTCCCGCTTTGTCAGCTTCAATTTGGTTCATCATTTTCATTGCTTCAACGATACAAAGCGTGTCACCAACGTTGACTTTGCTACCCACTTCAACAAAAGGCTTAGCGTCTGGTGATGCAGCGCGATAGAAAGTACCAACCATTGGCGAAGTAACCTGATGACCGCTAATAACGGCTTCGGCAACAGGCGCTGCGGCGACAGGTGCTGCAACAAGCGGTGCTGCAGCAACGGGTGCTGCAGCAACGGGTGCAGCTACAGCGACGGTGCCGCGGCTGATGCGTACTGATTCTTCACCTTCAGATATTTCTAATTCGGTAATACCTGATTCTTCAACTAGCTCAATCAATTTCTTTATTTTACGAATATCCATGGTCGTTCTCTTTTTAAAGTTTAAGGCTGCGACAAGTGTGTAGCAGCTGCTTGTAATGCGTATTCATAACCTGCAGGGCCGAGTCCGCAGATAACACCTATTGCTACATCAGAGAAATAGGAATGGTGGCGAAAGGGCTCGCGCTTATGAACATTAGATAAATGAATTTCAATAAAAGGAATGTTAACCGCTAATATAGCGTCCCGCAGTGCCACACTGGTATGTGTGAATGCTGCTGGGTTGATAATAATAAAATCAGCATCAGTTTGATGAATGGCCTCAATCAATTTAAATTCAGCATTTGACTGAATATGAGAGAGGGTTAACCCCATCGTTGTAGCCTGTTGACTAAGACTTTCAACAATTTGTGGTAGCGTCTGTGTGCCATAGTGACCAGGCTCACGACGTCCTAACATGTTTAAATTGGGTCCATTTACCAATAAGATGTGGTTATTTTCGCTCATCTTGTCGACATCCTCCGAGTATATCTTTAATCTTGCTATTTTAGGTGAAAAACCAGTGTAGCGCTCTTCATTTCGATAGGCAAGCTGTCAAGATAACCTTATCACGACATAGTATAATCATTTCGCGACTTTTAGCAGCAAAATACTGGTCTTATCACCTAACATGACTAGAGTCATGACTCGATAGCACTAACGACACTTTAGTACAAAATTAAAAAAAATGGAGAAAACTTCAGCGAAATATGTGTTTTTACAGGGTATTAGCTTCTCTTTGTCAGATCATTAATAATGCTGACGAGTGAAGGTAAGGGTGAACTTTGCCCCGAGTAAATCGGAATCGCTGATCTCAATCGCGCCTTGATAGCTTTTAATGATATCGACAATCACCGCCATGCCAATGCCTTGACCTAGCTCCTGGGTGTCGAGGCGTGCACCGCGTTGGGTTATTTTTTCCCGTTGGTGCTCTTCAATGCCAATACCGTTATCTTCGATGGTAATGGTTAGTTGGTTGTTTTGATCGACAGCGCTAACCTTAACTTCGCCAGCACCATATTTATAGGCGTTATCCATTAAGTTACCAAGCATCTCAAGCAGATCGCTTTGGTCTCCTTGAAAGTAGCACTCTTGCTTAACTCTGATTTCACACAACACAGCCTTGTCTTTGTAGACTTTATCCAACGCTTGCTTTATTTGCAGGGCATGATCGAGGATATTAACCTTGGTGATGCCTGTTACTTGTTGGCTAACTACGGCGCGCTGTAATTGATAGCGCACAATTTGATTCATGCGCTGATATTGAGTTTTTACGATGGCGTTGAGATCCTCGGTCGGATCGTTAACCGCATTGCTAATGACTGCCAATGGCGTCTTTAAGGAATGAGCGAGATCGCCTAAACGTTGATGATAACGTTCACGCTGTTTTCGTTCGCTGTCGACTAGTCGGTTAAGATTGCCGGTGAGTCGATTCAACTCTTTGGGGTAGTTACCGCTGAGTGAGTCACTGTTGCCATCTTCGATTTCTTTAAGCTCTAGAGCAAGATCATGCAGCGGCTTTAAGCCGCGACTAAGCAAGATGTGTTGGGTGCCCAGCAAGAGTATTGCGACGATGCTCAACCAAAACCACAGGCTAGAGCGATAACTGCTTAAAGAGGCCTTATAAGCCACGTTGTCTTGCATTACCACAAAGGTGTATTGGTAGTCCTTACCTTGACTTTCCTCGATGGTGCCATAGGTGGCGACAAATAACTCGATATCAATATGGGTGTTGTCGATATTAAAGCTGGCGCGGCCAGGCCGTTGTGGTCTTGCAGTGACAGGGGATATCAATAGGGCTGAGCGGGAACGCCACAATTCCTGTCCCGAGCGATTAAGCACATAGCCGTATAGCCCAGAACTTATTTCATTGAATCTCGGCTCATGCTGATAAGTGGGAATAATCAGTTGTTTACCTTGCTGCTCCGCACTGGAAATTAGACTCAGGATATGGAGCTGTAGCTTTTCTTCTTCGGCAGTTTTAGCCGCATTAGTAAAGGCAGAATCAAGAATGGTCGCGGTGATTGTAAAGAAGACCAGTAATAAGACACTGGCCATCATTAAGATTCGGGTGCGAAGAGAGTAATGCTTCAATTTAGGCGTTGGCCAATGCAGGATTGATTCGATATCCTCGCCCACGCAGGGTTTCAATCGGCGATAAAGTGCCTTCTGGGTCAAGTTTTTGACGTAATCGGCGCACAAAAACTTCGATTACATTCGAATCTCGATCATAGTCTTGATCGTAGATGTGTTCGGTTAGAATAGTTTTTGAAATAACCTGATGGGGATGAGTCAGTAAATACTCAATCACCTTATATTCGTAGGCGGTTAACTCGACTTCTAGCTCGTTAACTGCGACCGATTGTGCATTCAAATCGAGCGACAAAGGACCAAAGTTCTGTTTGGCGCTGGCCATGCCAACACTGCGTCGCAACAAGGCTTTTACGCGTGCGAGCAATTCATCCATCTCAAAAGGTTTGGTGAGATAGTCGTCGGCGCCTGAATCGAGACCGAGCACCTTTTCTTGCCACTGATCGCGGGCGGTTAAGATTAAGATCGGAAAATTCTTCTCTTTCAAGCGCAGTTGCTTAATGACTTCGATGCCATCGATCTTAGGTAAGCCAAGATCGACAATGGCTAAATCATAGGGATACTCTAAGCCCTGATAGAGTCCTTCTTCACCGTCACTAGCACAGTCAACCGCATAACCTTGTTTTGATAAACTAACGCTTAGTTGTTCGAGTAATAGGGGCTCATCTTCAATGACTAGTATGCGCATGGCATTTCCTTAATATGGTGAATCCAATGTATAACAAAGTTATGGTTTTTTCTCGGAGATTTTACCGGTTTTACTATCAACATAAACGGTCTTCAATCGCCCATTACTAATGAGCAGCTTTACTTTAAACAGCTTGTTACCACGCGTTGTGATCGCTTCAACTTTTAGTAATTTTTTAGCACTGTATTTTTTTTGTGCCAATTTAGAGGCTTGTCGTTCATCGATGTCTTTAGCAAAGGCATTGGAACTTAAGCCGATAATGGCGCTTAATACAACAAGCTTTAATTTAGTCAATATCATGATGCTCTCGAGCGTTTACGGTGAAGGTTACCGCAGGCGTATTGGTCGGTTGCCCTTTAAACCAATAGCATATGTTAATTGTTTATCACCAACTTCCTGTTTAGCAAAACGATTGTATAGAAGTCATAGTAACAACGAATAGTAGCCTTGGCTACGGTTTAAACGATGATCAAGTAAAGTTGATAGATACTCATAGTAGGTGATTTTTAATGAACTGTTGCTGAACCTAAAGACACCATTTAACTAGAAAAAATCACTGGCTTTTTTTACCGCCACTAAGAACTTTTGCACGTCATCTAGAGAATTATAGGCGCAAAAAGACGCTCTTACCGAGCCATTTATCGATAAATGTTCCATTAGTGGCATCGCGCAATGATGACCAGCACGCACCGCGATATGTTGTTGATCTAGCAGTGTCGCAATATCGGAGGGATGCTCATCATCAAAAACAAAGCTTAATACGGCCAGTTTGGGGCCTTTATTACCGATGATGGTGAGGCCGTCGATGGTCAGTAGTTCATCGCGTGCAATCTCAAGTAATTGCTGCTCATATTGGTGCAGATCGCTTAGTTGATATTGCCCAATAAAATCAATTGCGGCGCTCAGTCCAATAACGCCGCTGATATTAGGCGTGCCCGCCTCAAACTTAAAGGGCAGTTGGTTATAAGTAGTACCAGAAAAACTGACCTGCTTAATCATTTCTCCGCCGCCTTGCCAGGGCGGCATCGCCTCTAACAAGACTTGTTTACCATAGAGTACCCCGGTGCCAGTGGGACCAAACATCTTATGAGCCGAGAACACGTAAAAGTCACAATCGAGACTTTGCACATCGATTGGTAGATGGGCAATTGCTTGGGCACCATCGATCACCGTTACCGCGTTGACCTGCTTGGCTAGTGCAATGATTGCCTCGATGGGGTTAATCACGCCCGTGACGTTTGATGCATGGGCGATGGCGACGATTTTGGTGTTGCTATCGATGAGGCTGCTGGCATGCGCTAGATCGAGTTGATGATCCGCCGTTAGGGTGATCGCGCGCAGCTGGCAACCAACTTGCTCGCATAGTATTTGCCACGGCACTATATTGGCGTGATGTTCGCTCACACTCACCACGATATTATCTTGGCTGGTGACGTGGCTGCGACCATAACTTTGCGCAATAAGATTGATCGATTCGGTAGTGCCTTTGGTAAAAATTATTTCTTTGGAATTATGCGCATGAATAAATTTAACCACATTTGAGCGAGCCAGTTCATATTGAGCTGTCGCTTTGGCACTTAAATGATGTGCAGCGCGATGAACGTTGCTGTTAGTGTGGCAGTAAAAATCATTCATCGCATCAATCACACACTGTGTTTTTGACTGGTTGCGGCGCTGTCTAAATAAACTTGCTGTGAATCCACGATTAAAGGGAATTGTTGACGAAATTGTTGTGGGTCAAAGGTCATGTCAGTGCTCATGCTATAGATTAAGGCATCAATGGTATTCCCGGCGATGACTGACCAGGAATACCATGGGGCCTTATAATAAAGGTTTTAAAAACTTTGCTGTGTGCGATGTCGGGTGATTAGCGACATCTTCGGGGGTACCGGTACAAAGGATTTGGCCACCACCATCACCGCCTTCGGGACCAAGATCGATAATCCAATCGGCAGTCTTCACCACATCTAAGTTGTGTTCGATGACGACGATAGTATTACCATGGTCTCTTAGGCGATGCAGCACATCTAATAGCATTTGAATGTCTTTGAAGTGCAGACCTGTCGTTGGCTCATCGAGGATATAAAGCGTTTGTCCGGTATCACGCTTAGATAATTCTTTAGCCAGTTTTACACGCTGGGCTTCACCACCCGACAGGGTAACTGCAGATTGTCCTAGGGTGACATAGGACAGGCCTACATCCATTAGCGTCTGTAGCTTACGCGAGATGGCAGGCACAGGTTTGAAGAACTGATTGGCATCTTCCACCGTCATATCTAGCACCTGGTTGATGTTCTTTCCCTTGTATAATACTTCCAATGTCTCACGATTATAACGTTTGGAGCCACAGGTATCACAGGGTACGTAAACATCGGGTAAAAAGTGCATTTCTACTTTGATTAAACCATCACCCTGACAGGCTTCACAGCGCCCGCCTTTTACGTTGAAGCTAAAGCGTCCAGGTTTGTAGCCACGTGAACGAGATTCTTGAGTGGCAGCAAAAAGCTCTCGAATTGGCGTGAATATGCCGGTATAGGTGGCAGGATTTGAACGCGGCGTGCGCCCGATTGGGCTTTGGTCAATATCGACCACCTTGTCACAATATTCTAGGCCCTCGATGCGATCATGCTCGGCGGGCTCATCGTTAACCGCCTTGTTAAGCGCAATGTGAGCCAAAGGGTAGAAGGTATTGTTGATTAATGTAGATTTACCAGAGCCTGAAACACCAGTAACACAAGTTAATAGGCCGGTCGGTATCTCAAGATTCACATTCTTAAGGTTGTTACCACGGGCACCAAAGAGCTTAATCCATTTATCATTGGGCTTGGTGCGCAGTTTGTTGTATTCAATTTGCTTAGCCCCCGATAAGTATTGGCCAGTGATCGAGTCTTTATTGTCGATAATTTGTTGGTAGCTGCCTTGAGCGATGATTTCACCGCCATGTACGCCAGCGCCAGGGCCGATATCGATAATATAGTCGGCGGCGCGAATGGCCTCTTCATCGTGCTCAACCACGATCACGGTGTTACCTAAATCGCGTAGATGATTTAGGGTGACCAGCAGACGCTCGTTATCGCGTTGGTGTAGCCCAATTGAGGGTTCGTCGAGCACGTACATTACGCCAACTAGGCCGGCACCGATTTGACTCGCTAAACGAATACGCTGCGCCTCACCGCCGGACAACGTATCGGCACTGCGGGACAAGCTAAGGTAATTAAGCCCAACATTGACCAAGAAGCCGAGACGATCACGAATTTCTTTAAGAATTTTTTCAGCAATTTGCGCTTTCTGACCACTAAATTCAAGCTGGGAAAAAAAGTCCATACAATTACCAATCGAGTAGTTGGCAATAGTTGGTAAGTTGGTGGTGCCAATAAATACATTGCGGGCTTCAAGACGCAGGCGATCACCGTCGCAGCTTGGACAAGACTGTTGGTTTAGGTATTTGGTCAGCTCTTCACGTACGGCGTTGGACTCTGTTTCGCGATAGCGACGATCCATGTTGTTGATGATTCCTTCGAATGGGTGATTACGTACCACCACATCGCCGCGATCATTCATGTACTTAAACTCGAGTGATTTGGTGCCACTGCCAAAAAAGATGCGTTCTTTGTGTTCATCGCTAATCGAGTCGAATGGCGCTTCAAGATCAAACCCATAGTGTTGGCTTAATGACGTTAACATTTGGAAGTAATAAAAATTGCGGCGATCCCAACCGCGAATTGCGCCTCCAGCAAGGCTTATTTCGCCATTAACGACGATGCGCGCCGGATCAAAAAATTGTTTTACCCCTAAACCATCACAGCTGCCACAGGCGCCCGCCGGATTGTTAAACGAGAATAGGCGTGGCTCTAGTTCTGCCATCGAGTAACCACATTGGCTACAGGCAAAGTTGGCGGAAAATAAGATCGATTCGAGCTCACTGTCATCATCCATAGGCACTATACTGGCGACGCCACCGGATAAATCCAGTGCCGTCTCAAATGACTCTGCTAGCCGTTGCTGTAAATCATCACGCACCTTAAAGCGATCGACCACCACTTCAATATTGTGCTTCTTTTGCAGCTCAAGAGTCGGCGGATCGGACAAGTCACAGACTTCACCATCGATACGCGCACGAATAAAACCCTGTGCGGCTAGGTTGTCGAGCAACTTTGTGTGTTCGCCTTTACGCTGTTGCACCACTGGCGCCAATAGCATTAATTTACTGCCTTCGGGTAATGACAAGACCTTGTCGACCATTTGGCTGATCGTTTGCGCCGCTAAGGGAAGATCATGAGTGGGGCAGCGTGGCTCACCGACGCGTGCAAACAATAGACGCAGATAATCGTGAATCTCGGTGATGGTGCCGACGGTTGAACGCGGATTATGCGACGTTGATTTTTGTTCAATCGAGATCGCCGGGCTAAGGCCTTCAATCGAATCAACGTCCGGTTTTTCCATCAACGAAAGAAATTGGCGTGCGTAGGCAGATAATGATTCAACATAACGCCGCTGCCCCTCGGCATAGAGAGTGTCGAAGGCTAGCGACGATTTTCCCGAACCAGACAGTCCCGTGATCACAATAAGCTTGTCACGGGGAATAGTTAGGTTGATATTCTTTAAATTATGGGTGCGCGCGCCCCGTACTTCAATTTTATCCATGGATAACAAGTTCTCGCTGATTCAATCCGACCGATGATTATCGCATAAAATCCATTCGATGTAGTCGTTTTATACCAATAAATAACTATCTTCTCGTGAGGGTGAGGTAAGCAGTGAAATGATATTTCATCTACAGTTACAATCGTTGCGCCGAAGCTTGAGTTGACCCAATGGGTGTGTAATAGCCCAACCACAAGTTGCAAGTGATAACAGTTCTCATTATTATGTGGTTTGATTATTTTATTAAGTTAAGTGAGCGTCTATGCTGTTGCACATCCCTAATGTTTTAACCAAGGCACAAGTTCAGGAATGCCAAGAAATGCTATTGGCGGCAGACTGGGTCGATGGTAAGAATACGGCTGGACATTTAGCACTGCAAAGTAAAAATAACTCACAACTACCGCAAGATTCGCCAATTGGTCTGAAAATAGGCGAGTTTATCTTAGCCCGTTTACAACAGATGCCTCAGTTCATGGGCGCTGCCCTGCCAAACAAGTTTTATCCACCGATGTTTAATTGCTATCAGCACGCCGGTAACTTTGGCGATCATATCGACAATGCGATTCGAAAATCACCGCTGGTGGAGGGGCAGATACGTACCGATCTGTCGATGACCTTATTCTTAACTGAGCCTGACAGCTATGAAGGCGGCGAGCTTGTTATTGAGGACACTTATGGCAACAAACGGGTTAAATTGCCCGCAGGTGATTTAATTTTATATCCGTCAACCAGTATGCATCGCGTCACCTCGGTTACTTCTGGACGACGTTTGGCTTCGTTTTTTTGGCTGCAAAGCCTAATTCGCAGTGATCAGCAGCGACGTATATTGCATGAACTGGATCAGAGTATTATCGAGCTAACTAGACAAGATCCCCAGCAATGCGAATTGGTCAGACTTAGCGGTGTGTATCATAATTTGCTAAGGCAGTGGTCCGACACTTAATTTGCCAATACTTGTGTTGAAAGTCGATGTTTACATCGACTTTCTGCTTTTAGCACCAAAGTTGAAACTATTTTTTATTTTTTTAAACCGCAAAGGGTAAAAGGATAACATTTTTACGTTTTATCTAAATTGATTTAAATCAATTAATTGCATTTTAAATGCGCTTTCACTAACGAATAATGGCATCCCGAGGTTATATGATATAAAAAGGTGTTGCTATAAATGCTATTGCAAATGATAACCCTTCGCATTAAGATCCGCGCCTGTTGTTGAATTTACTTAACTTTACATTACGGGATATCACTATGACGACCTTTACTAAATCTCCACTCAATATTGCAATGGGGATTGCCTTAGTTACCTGCGCGCTTAATACTCACGCTACTGAATCAGCCAAGGAACTGGCTTTAACCAAAGTGACGGAGCAAAAAAGTAGTCTCTATAAAATTGAGAAGGTCGCCACTCATAAAATTACCACGGCATTAGTTGATACCCCGAAAACAGTGACCGTTATTTCTGGCGATTTACTGGAAGATCAAGGCATAACCACGATGGCCGAAGCGTTGCGAAACGTTTCTGGCGTATCGACCTTTGGTGCCGGTGAAGGCGGTGGCGGTAATATCACCACTAATGATAAGTTAACCATCCGTGGCTTTAGCGCCAATGAAAGTATCTATATCGATGGTATTCGTGATCTATCAAGCTACTCTCGCGATTTGTTTAATTATGATCAAATCGAAATCACTAAAGGTGCCAATTCATCTATTGCTGGTAAAGGTACATCGGGTGGGGCGGTCAATTTAGTGACTAAGCGCGCCAGCACTGACGCGGCATTTAATAAAGCCCAAGTTAGCGTTGATCAGGCTCAAACCATGCGAGCATCAGTAGATAGCAATATGGTCTTTGGCCAAGACACGGCGCTACGTATTAATGCCGTACTAAGTGATGGTGGCGACATACATGACAATGGTGTCGAAAACTATAAAACGCAAGGTCTGGCGTTATCATTGGCTCATCATGTTTCAGACAAAACCGATGTTAGTGCTGATCTTTTAATCCTCAAACAAGACAACAATCCAATGCTGGGTTTGCCGTGGGTGACAGCCGATGTCGCTAAAAGCACCAGCTTAGTTGAAGGGGCAGCCGATAAATCGCTATGGAACATTTACTATGGCGTGCCCTCGCGTGATTTTGAAAAGACCAACATGGCGCAAGCGACGTTAAAGATTGAGCATGCTCTCTCTGACAATTCGCGTTTAGTAAGCAGCACACGCTATGTCACCAGCGATAGAAAATCAACCTTAAGCCGCCCATCGTTTGTTTATACACGCGATGCCGATAGAAAGAAGACTTATACCGATAAGGTTCGTCTCGATTATTTGCAAAACAGCGATGAAGAGAACGAGTTACTTGTGACTCAACTCGATTTTGTGACTCAGCTTTCATTGGCGGGTATGGCGCATAATATCGTGGTTGGTGGTGAGCTTTATAAAGAAAGTTACAGCTATTACCGTTTTACCGATAACACCGTCTTGTCTAGCCCATCGGTAGATTTGTTCAATCCAAACCTTGATGTTACCTACACGGGGGCTGTCACCCGCTTAGACAAGCCAGCTAAAGTGGAAGGTACCGGTGTGGCGATTTATGGCTTAGACACCATCGAATTAAGTGAGCATTGGCTAATGACTGCCGGTGTGCGCTTT
>Ga0209395_1000535_pt1 | contig 55164 bp, 48 predicted proteins | sample GOMGulsemesocosm_3_FD_184635 | JGI IMG/M metagenome (GOLD analysis project Ga0209395, IMG submission 184635) | Methane-oxidizing microbial communities from mesocosms in the Gulf of Mexico - GOM9D Gulf of Mexico (SPAdes) (version 2) | ecosystem: Environmental > Aquatic > Marine > Cold seeps...
TGGTAAGGAGAGAGTTCTCTCTGAGTTGGGTGAGGTTGCGCGTGGGTAAACCTGGAGCAATAGAGCAAGCTTGTGATGTGGGTGTGTTAATAGAGCGTGGTGAAAGGCCTATTATCGCCAGCTATGCGCTTTGAAATAAATCTGTTAGATGTAATAGGGCGCTAGTGAATGGCACAAGTGTATTTGTCTGTTTCAAGTAATTATAAAAGGCAGCGCCATATCAGTACTGCGCTTTCGATGTTGACTGATTTGTTCTCTGAATTAGAGGTTTCCAGTGTCTACCGTAATCCTCCGCTGCTGGGCAGTGGTAATGATTATTATAATTTAGCGCTGGGGCTCAAAACGCAGCTGAGTATGGCCAAGCTAGTGGCAACGCTCAAAGAGATTGAAAATAGTCTAGGGCGAGAGCGTGGTCAGTCTATACAGTTAGTGAGCATCGATATTGATCTATTGCGCTTTGAAAGTTCAGATGTGAGTTTTGTCTGTAGCGATATTTGCAATAGGAGCTATTTATTAAAACCTTTATCTGATATCGCAAGTAAAAGAGTGGACCCAAAATCAGCGTTAAATTATCAACAGTTATGGACAGCGTTTGATCATAGCCAGCACCCTTTAGTGAAGGTGGATTTGACGCTTTAATTGCCTTTAGATCTATTGTCTGCAATAGCGCTAGCTGTTTTGGCAGTGCTCAAGTTGGATTCTTTTTATCTCTAATCCCAGTTCTTTGCCTTTAAATCCTTGCTTGATGAGCGCTTGATGGTCAATCGCTCTAAGTTTAAGTAAGAGTTGTGCTAGCTTTTCCTCATAATTATCTTTTATATACGAATGTTTGAGGTCCAGCGCTTTTATAGTAGCCATTATAGGGGCGGTTTTTTGCGGTGATCTGACTAAATCAGCCTGTGCAATAAAGGCCAGTTTCTCTGCGCCGGAGGTTGTAGACCAGCAGTGTAAAATAGGCAGTGCATGCACTGTGTTTTTTAGCATATCTTTAGTGGAATTAGGGCAGCGCAATTGCTGGCAGAGTGTTTGTACCGCTAGCTTTTTATGTTGCTCAGAGTGGGCTTGTTGGGCGATGCAAAATGCCCAGGCCAGACGTTGCTCGGCTGTATCAAGACTGGTTATTTGTAAATTAAGGGTATTGCTTTGTGCTGCGCTGTTGTTATCTAAGTGTTCAATAAGTGCGATAAAATCTGGAAACAATATATCCAGAGCTTGTGCTTCTTCGAGAACTTGAAAAAATATCAGTGGAGTCTGTTCGCACAGTGCTTTTTCGAGTTCTTGCCATACTCGCTCTTTGGTTAAGTGTTGCAGTTCATCGCTGCGGCTGATCTCTTGCATTATTAAAATGGTGTCACTGGCAACCCTAAAGCCTAAGTGTGCATAGCGCGCGCAAAAGCGGGCTACGCGTAATACCCGTAACGGATCTTCACTAAATGCACTGGATATATGTCGCAGTATTCTGTTTTCTAAATCTTGTTGTCCGTTAAAAGGGTCGGTGAGTTGTCCTTCGCTATCTTGTGCAATGGCGTTAATAGTCAGGTCTCTACGAGATAGGTCTTGCTCTAAAGTGACGTCTTTTTCAGCGTAGAATGAAAAACCTTTGTAGCCTTTACCGTTTTTTCTTTCAGTGCGAGCAAGGGCGTATTCTTCTTTAGTATGTGGGTGCAGGAAGACCGGAAAATCAGAACCTACTGCTGTATAGCCAAGTGAGAGCATTTTTTTAACGCTTGCGCCAACCACCACCCAGTCGCGATCTAGTACTGGGTAGTTTAATAGTTTATCTCGGACTGCGCCGCCGACTAAATAGGTTTTCATGGGCGACTTGTTATATCGTCAGGGAATAGCGCCTGCCATGCTTCAAAGCCACCATTGATGCTTGCAACGCAGCTAAAGCCCTGAGAGTTGATGAATTGTGCAGCATTTTGGCTGCTAATTCCGTGGTAGCATAGCACTAAAATAACAACGTCTTTGGCCAGTGGTGTCAGTACTTGCTGTAGGTTGTCATTGTTGAGGTTAATAGCTTGTTTAGGGTGGGCTAGGTTGAAGCTTTGGCTGTCTCTGATATCGAGGAGCACGGCGCCGTTAGTTAGTTGCGCTTTAGCGTCTTTACATTCGATGCATTGAAAATTAGTCATGTATCTTCTCTATTTAAAAGTGTTGCAGACGCGTCGCTTATGTCTGTGGTTTTAGGCTTGGGGTGCTGTACAGTTTGCGTGAATCAAGACAGATAGCGGTTAGTTTCTCGCCCCATACACAGCCGGTATCCAATGCAATAATATCATCCCTTCCGGTGTTGCCCATCAATGCCGCCCAATGCCCAAAGAGTATGCGCAGCAAATTGTCTGGTGTTGTTTGCTTGGCGTGAAAATCAAACCACGGCGCTAGCCCTTCAGGCTGATAGCCGTTCTCGCCTTTGAAGCTTAAATTAAGTTGCTGCTGGGCTGTGCAAAAACGCATACGGGTTAACATGTTGGTAATGCAGCGCAGGCGGTCTTGTCCGGTGAGGGAGTTGTCCCATGAATCCGGAGTATTGCCATACATATTGCAGAAAAATGCCAAGTGTTGATCGCTTTGTAGGCTCTGTTCTACCTCGCTGGCAAGATTCATTGCCTGTGTTAGGCTCCAGTTAGCGGGAATACCAGCATGTACCATGAGGGTATTAAATTGCGCATCAAAGTGTAGCAGTGGCTGAGCTTTTAGCCAGTGCATAAGCTCTTTACAATCACTGGCGTTTAATACGCTGGACAAAGTGTCGAATTTTGTGAGCTTTGCCTTTGCGTAATAAATAGCGAGCAGGTGCAGGTCGTGATTGCCAAGTACTACCTTTGCTCTCTCGCCTAGTCCTTTGATAAATCTTAGCGTCTCTAGCGACTTTGGGCCTCGGTTGACTAAATCTCCTGCGAACCAAAGCTGATCGCTATCCGAAAAATTAACCACCTCCAACAGGTTCATTAATTCATCAAAGCAGCCTTGTATATCTCCTATTGCATAAGTGGCCATAGTACAGATGTTGCCTTTGTTAAAGGCTCTGAGTTTGTCTTCTGCCTTGCCAGTGCTGTTTCTGATTCGCATCACGAATAGCAAAACACAGTGTGATAGCGGCTCCTTGCAGTGTCTAGCGCAGGTAGATGGGCGAGTGTGACTTGCTCAGAGACTCCTTAGTTAATGAAGTGTATTGGGTTTGGCTAAGGTGAATGCAGCGATGAGAGCCTTAAATTCAGAACCTTCTTCGGTAACCATATTGTAGTGTCCAAACATGCTGCCGACATCTGTCTCTAAAATAGCGCCAGAGCTGTATTGGTAAGAGCTGTTAGGGGCGATGATTGGTTGCTCACCAATGACTCCTTCGCCTTGTATTTCCTGCTCTTTTTGGTTGCCGTCAGTGACTACCCAGCGTCTAGAGAGCAGTTGAATATTATAATCCGCGCTATTTTTGATGGTAATAGAGTAAGTGAAGACAAAACGCTTAGCTTCAGCGTCTGACTGGCGCTCTTCATACCTTGATTCAACGGCAATTTCTATTTTGCTAGCAAGTTGTTCGGGGGTTTGGTTATCGGTGCTGTTATTTTGCATATTATATCGCCGGTTTAGGTGTTTCGATCGTTGAGTTTTCATGAATGAAATCGGCAATGCGGATAAAATCCGTGAGTGCTAAAGTCTCAGGTCTTCGTATAGGGTCTATTTCAAGTGTATGTAGTTGCTCTGCGCTGACGATGCCTTTTAAATTGTTACGCAGTGTTTTGCGGCGCATGCTAAAAGACGTTTTTACAATCCGCTCTAAGGTGCTTAGGCACTTAGCAGTGTGCGGTTTTTCCTGATAGGGCATTAATCTGACGATTGCTGAGTCGACTTTTGGGATAGGGTCAAAAGCCTCTGGCGGTACTATAAATAAAGGCTCTATCTCACAGTAATACTGCGCCATTATTCCGAGGCGTCCGTAGAGCTTGTCGCCAGGTTTAGCGGCTAGTCTATCGACAACTTCTTTTTGCAGCATAAAGTGCATGTCTTGTACACAAGTGGTGTGTTGCAATAAGTGGAAGATAAGTTGGGTCGAAATATTATAGGGTAAGTTACCAATAATGCGTAAGGGGCGCTCGTCTTCTTGCAGAGAACTGAAATCAAACTTCATTGCATCTGCTTCAAATATTCTGAAGTTTTCTTCGTAGCTAAAAAATTTTGCTCTGAGGATAGGCAGTAAATCTCTATCCAGTTCTATCGCATCTAGCGCCCCTGCCTCATCTAATATAACTTCGGTGAGCGCGCCTAAACCTGGCCCAATTTCAACCATATGGTCGCTGGATCTAGGGCTTACGCCACGGACAATTCTGCGGATGACACCTTGGTCTTGCAGAAAATTCTGCCCGAAACGTTTGCGTGCTTTATGCCCCGCATTGGCGCTACTTTGACGACTCATGATAAATTTTGACCTTTTGCTTTGCTGTTGCCACGGTGGGCTAACTCTGATGCGTAATTAATGGCGACCGATAAACTACCGGTATCGGCAATTCCCTGGCCTGCAATATTGATAGCAGTGCCATGATCGACGGATGTTCTAATGATAGGGAGGCCTAATGTGATATTGACTGCTTTACCAAATCCTGAGTATTTTAACACAGGTAGTCCTTGATCGTGATACATGGCCAGCACTGCATCGCAATCTTTTAGGTACTTAGGTGTGAATAAAGTGTCCGCGGGCAGTGGGCCAAGCAAATCTATGCCTCGATCAGTATATTCTTTTAAAACCGGTGAGATTGTGGTTATCTCTTCCATGCCCATGTGGCCGTCTTCACCGGCGTGTGGATTTAGGCCACACACCAGAATTTTAGGATGCTTAATCGCAAATACCGCAGTGAGATCGGCAATCAGAATGTCGATGATAGATCTTAGTTTGTCTTTACTGATGGCAGCGCTGATATCTTTTAGGGGAAGGTGAGTGGTGACTAGGGCGACTCTCATCTGCATGGTGGCTAACATCATGACTACTTCACTAGAGGATGTTTGCGACTGTAAAAACTCTGTGTGGCCACTAAAGGGAATGCCCGCTTGATTGATAATGCCCTTGTGCACCGGAGGGGTCACCATGGCATCATATAAACCGGTTTGGCAGCCAGCACAGGCCTGAGCTAATGTGTCTATCACGTAAGATGCGTTGCGTGAGTCTAAAACACCCGGGGTAACAGCGGTATTTAGCGCGATTTCGTTGACATAGAGCTGACCACTGCGAGAGGGTTTTATACAATTTATGTCAAAGGGAATGATCTCGAGTTTAAGTCCCAAAGAGGCTGCACAGTCAGTAAATAGCAGCGGGTCACCGATAGCAATTAGCTGATCTGGATAGTCTTGCTGAGATATTTTAACAATAAGTTCAGGGCCTATCCCCGCAGGTTCGCCGCTGGTGATAGCAATTCTTTTGATCATGGATAGCTCAAGTACTGATGATAGTTGGATCGCGAATTATATACGATTAGCAGGCAATTGTTCTACTTGCAAATAGAAAATGGGTTGAATTAGGGGGGCTCTAAATTTAAAGGTGTGAAATGATGGTCACTCGCTGCGATTGGGTATTTGTCGTATCATGTAGTCGGTGCTGCGAGCAGTTAAAGCTGGCTAGTTAAAGTAAGTCGGGATATACCAGCTACAACCTATCTATTATAGAGGGGTTATAGCTAGTTTAGAGGCTGGTGTTATTTAAACTCTATATAGGCATTAGCGCGTATTTCACGTATCCAGTTATCGCGTTCTTCATTAAACTTGCGTTTCCCAATGCTGTTTCTCGCTTGGTTTTCTTGCACTTGGCTGTCTACGTTCTCGGTTTTCCTATCTAATACTTCTAATATGTGCCAGCCGAATCTGCTTTCAAAGGGAAGGCTTAATTGGCCTATTTTAGTGCGTTGCATCGCTTTTTCAAATTCAGGTACCATTTGTCCACTTTGCGTCCAGCCTAGATCTCCGCCTTGTGAGCTACTGCCTGGGTCGTTGCTGTGTTCTTCCGCTAAAGTTTGAAAGTCTTTATTGTTCTTTAGCAGTTGTTGATAGATTTGGGTGGCTGTGCGTTTAGCTTGCGCTTTAGAAGTGACTTCGCTCGGTGCGATTAATATGTGTCTAACCTTGGTTTTGTCAATAAGTTTGACTTTCTCGCCATTTCTTTTATCGCGTAGCAGTATAATGTGGAAGCCAGTTGGTGTCCTTGTTGGCTTACTGAATTGGTTTAATTCTAAAGGTGCAATCGCGGTAATCATTGAATTTGGCAGTTCAGAGACTTTTCTCCAGCCCATGTCACCGCCATTTAACGCATGAGCGGCATTGGAGTGGCTGATTGCTATGTTAGAGAAGGATGCCCCAGCGCTGAGCTTTTGATAAACACTGTTGGCTTTATCACGTGCTAGTTTAATGTTCTTGGGGGTCATTGGGCTCTCTATCGCAATCAATATGTCGCTAATAAGGGCTTCTGAGTTACTTTTACTGGTTTGTGAGCGCAGGAAGTTTTGTACTTCACGGTCAGAAATTTGAATGCGTCTACTTATATTGCTCTCTTGTAACTGGCGAATCAGCGTGTCGTCTCTGATTTTTTCTCGCGTGGTAATATAATCTTCCCCTTGGGCAAGGAGCACCTCGCGGAATTTACTTAAGCTCATGCCATTATTCTTTGCGATTTGCGAGAGGGTAGCATTGAGTTGTCTATCCGTTACTTTTATGCCTTGATCGGCAGCCATTTTTAACATGATAGTTCTGCTAATCATCTGCTCCATCACTTGGCTTTGCAGAATTTTTTTATCCGGAAGTGTCGCGCCTTGCTGTTTGATTTGCGCAACCGCTCTTTCAATATTTTCTGCGAACTCTGACTCGAGAATGACTTGGTCATTAACAATGGCAATAATTCTATCTAGGGGGGCGCCCTGACTAATTTGCGGTAAAAAGCTCAGGCTTGCTAATAGCAGGACTTTGCTTAGAATGTTTTTCATAGGATTAATTGTTAGCATTGTAGTACTCACGTTTTTGATAGCCTTTAATTTTGTCTTGAAGTTCGGTATTTGGTCCATCGCCAATGCTGCCTAAGCCTTTTAGGACAAACTGAAAGGTGATTGAATTGTCTCTATTGTCATTGTTATCTATTTCACTTCTGAAGACTAGTTGGGTCTTCCAGCAACAGCTTTCATACTCAAGTCCTAATGCGGCATCTACCGAACTATCAGTGATCCAGTCATATTGAAATAAACTCAGTCCCGACCAGTTGTCGCTCATAGGCCAGATGTGTGAAAGGGTGGTTTGATTACGGATATCACGCGTAAATCGATGTCTAGCGCCGATGACGTGATTGTTGTCTTCCTCGTATTTTAGATCAAAAGTCGCTTCGGATATTTGATAGTTTCCCGCGTCAAAAGTAGTATCTAATAGTGCTCTGACGCGAGTATTTGGACGCCAAGTCAATGAGGTGGAAAAATCGGAAGTATCATCTTCTAAAGGGGAATCGGCCGCATCGATACGCACTATCCGGTCATCAAAATAAAAGGCGCGCCCAATACTTGCCGAGAGAATTTCTCGTCCTTCATCAGAGATAACCGTTGTTGTTAAGCCCAGAGAGACCTGCTTGCTATCTCCAAATCGGTCATCACCACTAAATCTATTGCTTCTAAATAAAGAGTTGTATGAGAAAGTTAGCTCAGAGGTATCAAAGTCTGGGAGATCGGATTGGTCTTTGTAGGGAACGTATAGGCCATATAATCTTGGTTCAAGCGTCTGCGTGTAGGCTTTTTCTTGAAAATCAAAATCCCTGTCGAAATATAGACCAGAATCGACTTCTAATATCGGCAGAGTGACTGATTGATGTGAGCTGATATCACTACTTTGATCATTGAGATTATAACTTGCGTGCCATAATTTAACTGAAGGTTTTAAATATCCCCAAGTTTTAGAAAACTCCATATCAATACTAGGGTTGATTATTAGTCTGTCGCCATTGACCTTTTCTTCCTCACTTAAGCCATCTTGATCTCGGTCAAAGCGAGTGAAAACGGTTCGATAGTTGACATTAATATTGTTCCACGGCTCGGCGGCAGAGCCTGTCAGTCTGATCTCAGGTAAACGCTGGTAGGGCTTGGTGGTAGAGTCGTCGATAGTTTGGTATTTTTGAATTAACAGTGAGCTATTCCAATGATCGGCTTGGTAGCTTATTTTTGCCGATTGATTGAGATGATCGTTATCGCCCTCATCCACGTCCAAATTGGTATCAAAATCCGTAAAATAGTTATTGTCACTGATCTTGGTGTAATCAACGACTGTGCGAAACCGACCGTATTGACCTTTATGATTAGTGCCTATAACCCAGCGATCTCTTGGATTTTGGCTGTCTATGAGATTGATTCCGGTACTGAGCTTGTTCTCGCTGTTTTCATCGAGGAATCTAACTTCGTTTTCAATCAGTAAACTTTTGTTGGTATTTACAGTGGTCGTTAAAGTGTCATCTAAATTAGGTGCGATATTAAAGTAGTAGGGAATCGACACTTTTGAATCGTTACTTGATAATTTTACAGAGGGGTAGAGAAAACCGCTGTGCCTTCTGTCATCGATGGGAAAATAGAAGTAGGGGAGATATAAAACAGGTGTTCCCATCAATACTAGTTTGGCATTGTCTGCTCGGCCAAATCCGGACTCTATATCTAATTTGATATGGCTGGCAGAAATTTTCCAGTCATCTACATTGGGCGGACAAAATGTCAAGCTACCATCTTCTATATCTAAAACGTCTTTAGTTCTTCTAATGATGGCATTGGCATCGCCGCGTAAATCTTTATCATGCACCACATATTTAGCGTCAAATAGACTAGTTTCGTCGCTGTTAATATTCCCTTTGGCGCTGTCTGCCTTTATCAATAAACCTGTTTGGCGATAAGTGACACCATTTTCTAAACTAAGCTCGCCTGTTTCTTGATTGAGTCTAACCAGTGGGCTGTTCAGGCTTCTTTGCCCTTGGCGTATATCAACATTGCCTTTCAAAACAGAGTTGTGGCCGAGTTCTGTGTCGGACTGGTCTGCGCTTATGAATACAGTGCTTAAATCAATAGCGTCATTGTTGGTAGGCGACTGAGTACTGATCGTTGGCGATATATAACGGCCTTTACAAACACCGTGTTTTTGGTCGCCTTGAGTATAGGGGTACCAGTCTAAACTTTTAAAATTGTCGCTTTGTTGGCGGCTGTAGGGTGGGCTAGAAATGGCTGGTGCTTTGGTCGGTGCTATTTCTGTCTGAGACTTTTTAAGGCGAGGCTGTTGAGTTTGCTTAGCCACCGTATCTTTAACTTGAACTTGCTTGCTTTGATGTTTTAACTTCCTCTGGAAAGCACTCTGAAGCGTCTGGGCAGTGATATCCTTTTCAGGTAGAGCTTGAGAGCGTTTTTTATTATCAAGCAGCGGCGCAGAACCAGGGGCACTGCAATCCCATTTTCCGGCAATGTCTACACAGTTCCATGAGGGGTTGGCAAGTGCGATGTTGTGCGTGCTGCCTAAAATAGCGGTCAAAATGGCTAAGCTAAGTTTGTGTGAAGGATGTAGATTAAATTGCATTTATATAAATCCGATCATGTAGTGTAATTATTTTTCATCGATGAATTGAACATTGTCTAATCTACTGAAATAATAGTGTTAATTGACTGTCATTGATCAAGTACGTGCATTTTTTTACAGCCTAAATAAAAAAAAGTAAAAGGCTTACCTTGTAAAAAGCTAATAACTGTTTGGTTATATAAGGATTAGTAGACGGATAATAGAACATATAACCAATGAATTACAGTATTAGTGGAAAACAATAAAAAATGCAGAAAGATTCGGGATTAAATAGCTGGGTTGAGTCACTTATCGCTAGCGAGAAAATATCAATATCTGGTCGCTGGAATATTATTAAACTACAAGGTGACGCTAGTGCGCGCCAATACTATCGATTGGTCGATGCAAATAGTAGCTGGATTCTGGTTGTTAGCCAGATTCAACGTATTGATAATAATGTGTTTATTGCAATAGCTAAGACCTGGAAAAAAGAGGGAGTTAATGTCCCTGAAGTACTACAAGTAGCTCCTGATAAAGGCTATATGTTAATAGAAGATTTAGGTGAAAGCCATTTGTCTGATTGTTGTCAAGGGGGGCTCGACCTGAGCTACTATCGTCTTGCGATTAAGCAATTACATAAGATACAAGCGCTGCCAGTTGCAGGCCTGCCTTTGTTTGATGAGTCTTTTTTACGCCGCGAATTGGCGTTGTTTGAAGTTTGGTTTGTACAGCGTTTTTTGCAACTTGACAGCCCTGGTTTTCTTGAAGATATCAATGTGTTGCTGATAAAGTCGGCGTTGGGGCAGCCACAGTTACCAATGCACAGAGATTTTCATTGCCGCAATCTTTTAATTCACAGTGATCAGGTGGCTGTTATTGATTTTCAGGATGCTGTTTTAGGGCCTTTATCCTATGATTTAGCATCACTGCTCAAAGACTGCTATATCACGCATAGCGATGCGCAGGTTGACACTTTGATAAATGAGTATTTAATGACGATAAATGACTCGGGGGTGCTCACTGATCGAGTTGAGAGAGAAGAATTTGTCTACTGGTTTGACTTAATTGCATTGCAGCGGCATTTAAAAGTCCTTGGATTGTTTGTACGTTTGGCTGTAGAGGAGGGTAAAAGCTCTTACATGGCTGACTTGCCAAGAGTATTTGAGTACGTAGTAAAAGTAACAGCCAAATATAAAGCGCTTCATAGTTTTAACGTCTGGCTTACAGATCAAGCCCTTGTGATGTTGGAAAAACAGAGTTGGAGCCTTAGATGAAAGCTATGATATTGGCAGCAGGTCGCGGCAGCAGGATGTGTGAGCTGACTGATATTACACCTAAGCCGCTACTTAAAGTGCTAGATAAACCCCTTATTCAATATCACTTAGATAATTTACAGCAGGCGGGCTTTGAAAGTGTCATTGTTAATGTCTCTTGGTTGGCAGGGCAAATTGAGCGTTTTTTTGAGCGTGATTATCAAGGGTCGCTCAACGTCACTTTGTATCGAGAGCAACAAGCTTTGGAAACCGGCGGAGGCGTGTATTCAGCCCTTGAAAGCTTAAACTGTGACAATCAGCCTTTTTTGGTGATAAATGCAGATGTAATGACAGACTTTGATTTCGCCAATGTTAGCAATGATATAAGCTCTCTCGGTCACTTATATTTAGTTGATAACCCGGCGCATAATGTAAAAGGCGATTTTTATCTAGACCCGCAAGGGCGTATTAACTTACAGTCTCAAAGGGGTGAGAAAGCTTTAACCTTTTCTGGCATAAGTGTTTTATCCCCTGCGTTGTTTGCACAAAGTAAACTTGAAAAATTCAGTTTGGGGGATTTGTTTCGAAAGTATATAGAGCAAGGTTTAATGAGTGGCGAGCAGCTCCATAATCAATGGATCGACGTAGGTACTAAAGAGCGTCTAGAGCAAGCGAGTCAATGGCAGAGTGCTCTTAGGAAAGCCCAATAGGGATGAATTAGTCGAAAGCAAATTCTGTAAAAGGGTTAATTTCTCCAGTTTATAGTGACGGTTTTTTGCACTTTAGGATACTTGGCTTCACCGAGTGAGACGAGCCCATGCGGGATCGCTAGCGATGGGGTAAGTTGATTTGAGATAAACACTTATCTGGTTACAAATGTTAGCTATTTTATCTGTTAATGTTTGTTCGATAGTGCAATAAATGTTGTTAGTTTAGACAGTGAAATAGAGGCTTGAGGGTCTATTTAAAAGCAATAGTGAGCAATAGACAACGGTAAATTTGATAAATACAATTCTGATATAAAAGTGATTATATGGCAAAGCAAATAATGCAAAACATCAAGCGTTTCAGAACAGGTCTGATTGTTGGTGGTGTGATAGGTTTTTGGAGTGGTGGGAGCTGGGGGATACTGTTCGGCGCAGCAATAGGTTTTATTATTAATCGCTGGCTGTTCAATGTCTTAGTGGGGGAGAAGTCCCCTCAAGCGCTTTTTTTTAAAGCAACTTTTGCGGTGATGGGAAAAGTGGCTAAGGCGGACGGGCGTGTGACTGAACATGAAATTCAATTTGCTCGCGATGTTATGATTAGAATGCGTTTGGATGACGAAAAAAAACGCCAGGCAATGGAGTATTTTTCAGAGGGCAAGCAAGCGGGGTTTGATCTTGGTTCTGTATTGCGTCCTTTGAGTTTGCTGATTCAGCGGCGAAGTGCCGTTAAAATTATGTTCTTAGAGATTCAACTGCAGGCCGCTATGGCCGATGGCGAGATCTCTGCAAATGAACTGGCCGTTATTCAGCAAGTTTGTAGCTTCTTAAAAATGTCGCAGGAAGAGATGAACCAGCTTTTGTCTAGAATGCAGGCACAACAATCCTTTAATGGCGCACAAAGCTCGCAAGTAAGTATAGAAGAAGCTTACAAAGTACTAGGGGTTAGTTCTGCAGTCGAGGACGCACAGTTGAAAAAAGCCTATCGACGTTTGATGAGCCAGCATCATCCGGACAAGCTGGTCGCAAAGGGATTGCCCCCTGAAATGATGCAGCTGGCCAAAGAAAAAACTCAAGAGATTCAAGCTGCGTACGATCGGGTGAAAATGGCCCGAAAAGAGCTAGGATAACAATCAAGGGCTGGCTAAATATACTTTGTTATAGCAGCTGGGTAAAAATGGGATGGTATTTAAAAGCGACTTTATTAAGGTTTTTGGGTCGTTTTTTAGCTAGTACTACCCGGCTTAAGGTTGGTTTTCTCAGGCGGGGCCGGCCTAGCCCTTTTTGTGGCCTGCAGTTTGAAGTCCTGCATGATATTGCTTTTAATCACGCCTCTAACTTTTCTGTACAGCCAGTCATTTCCTCTTATTCCCCATGCGCGGGCAGGTGCTTTGATTTGCTGGTAGATTTCAATCTCTGATAAATTGGCGGCGCGTTTACGTTTAAGCGCTGAGTTCTGCTCTGTGCTGCTGTTTTTGCTGGTGGGCGTATAAATATCAAAAGTGTCTATGTGTAAGCTTTGAATGAGCATGTTTAGAGCGGGGGCACTGACATCAAAAGACTGCTGTGGGTTTATTAATATCAGGCGAGACATTTTCTTGTCCCGCTTGGTAAGTGTGCTTGCAAATGCAGTGGCCCAGGTTGCCCCTTGTCCGATGCCTACAATAACAATGCCTTGCGTGGTGTTTTTTAAAAAGCTGTGAGTGGCTATAGCCCTGGCCATAGTTGTCTCTGCCATGGTCTGTTTGAGCGCCGCTTGTTCAGTGTCTGCGGATTCATTTTCTGAGGTCTCCACTTTTTTCGCATCTTGGGCGGCAGTAGTCTCTTCGGGTGCTGCCTGATTTGTTTCCTGTGCTCCCTCGTTTTCTTTAGAAACTGATTTAGAACTGGCTACATAGACAGATCTTTCTGGAATTTTACTGAGGGTGGTTACTGGTAGTGTCAAGACAGCTGTTTGCCAGTTGTGTTCGGTAAGGCCGGTGCGCAATGGATTTAAAGTAACAGGCCAGTCTGAGTGATTGCGCTCATCGGGAAAAAATAACACGCTGCCTAAAGGCTCTTTTTCGATAGCGGTTAAAAAATACATTTCAAATTCTTGCTCTAACGCAGTGAGCTTTACCACTTGGGTTGAGGTGCCCGTGAGTAAAGTACTGATTTCACGCTGTGTATTGGCATGGGAATTGGGCATTGCTCTTTTTTTGGGGGTATCAGCGCTTTTTGTCTCAAGCTGTTCCGCAGGCGGCTCTTTTTCATCTTGGGCAATTGCCGATAAGGTGATGCTTAATAAAGTTGCGCAAAAGATGCTATTTAATAAGATGTTTTTCATAAAGAAATATTTGTCGCACTATTATTTGAAAGTCTAAGGATATTAATACGCTTGCCATTTAGATACAATGTATCGAAAAAAAACACGTCAAAAAAAAGAATTGTAACTTAAGGTAAACGGATGAAAAGTTTTAAGATAGCGCCTTCTATATTAGCAGCAGATTTTGCACGCTTAGGTGAAGAAGTCGAAAATGTATTGGCGGCAGGGGCTGATATGGTGCATTTTGATGTGATGGATAATCACTATGTACCTAATTTATCTGTGGGCCCCATGGTTTGTAGCGCTTTGAGAAAACACGGTATTACCGCTCCGATTGATGTGCATTTAATGGTTAAGCCGGTTGATTCGATGATTTCACAGTTTATTGATGCCGGGGCTAGCTATATTACATTTCACCCAGAAGCTTCAGAGCATGTTAATCGATCTGTACAATTGATTCTGGACGGTGGCTGTAAGGCCGGCCTGGTATTTAATCCTGCCACGCCTTTGCACTACTTAGACCACATTATTGAAAAATTGGATATGATATTACTGATGTCCGTCAATCCAGGTTTTGGTGGGCAACAATTTATTCCCTCTACTTTGACAAAAATTGCCCAAGTTCGTACTTTGATAGATGCGGCAAATTTGGATATTCGGTTAGAGGTTGATGGTGGCGTCACTTTAGAGAATATAGCGCAAGTAGCTGCAGCGGGTGCCGATACGTTTGTCGCCGGTTCTGCTATTTTTAATACTGAAGATTATTTGGCAACAATAACAAAGATGCGTCAGCAACTTGCAAGTATTTGAGTGGTCTATCTTTTATATGGGTATTAACTCGGTTATTTTAATTAGGATAAGTTAACAGATAGATGTTGAGTCAAATCAAACTAAATATAACACAAGTGCGTAAACTGTTTGTTTTACTGCCAGAGTTTCATCGAAAAGTCATTATCGCGCTTGCGCTATTTTGTTTGGTTTTGATGTTAGCTCCCGCAAGAAATTCATTGCTATTTAATGAATTAGAACTTCCGGTGTTGTCTGATCCCGTTTTTGTAAGTAGCACAGCGCAGCCATTTGAAAAGTTGGATATTCCCGATTATGAGTGGGTAGTTGCCAACGGGGATACCTTGGGAGAGGTATTTTCAATGTTCAACTTATCATCCACCATGACCAAGATTTTGGAAGCCGATAAAAACGTACTAAGTTTGGATGTCATCAATAAAGGTGATACTTACTTATTCTGGATGAGTGGTAGCGAAGATCGTTTTGATGACAAAAATTTGTCACTACTCAAAATGGAACAAGTGTTAGGAGTGGAGCATCAGGTCGCTTTCTTACGCAAGGGAGACGGATTTGAATATAAAGAGACAATATTAGAGGGGGAGTGGCGAGAGCAGAGAGTTGTCGGTGAGATTAAAAAGAACAGTAGCTTTTATCAATCGGCAGTCGCTGCGGGTCTTCCTGCTAATGATGTCGCGGTTATCGGCAGGCTATTAAAATCAAAAATCGACTTTGCTCGAAGAACTGTCGCAGGCGATAAATTTCAAATTATACTCTCCAGCCAGTTTGTGGGAGATGTCCCGACTGGAAATACTAAAATTGAAGGAGTTCGCTTCTTTAATCGCAAGCAGGTCCATTCTGCATTTTCCTTTAAGGGGAATTTCTTCGATCGCAACGGCGAGGGGCTCGAGCGAGCTTTTAGTCGATATCCGCTCAAAGGTCGATATCGTATTTCTTCTAGTTTTAACCCAAGAAGGCGACACCCAATCACGAAGCTGATTAGGCCTCACAATGGTACTGATTTTGCGATACCTACTGGTACGGCAGTTTATGCGCCAGGCGACGGCAAGGTAAAGCGTGTGGTGCGGCATAAATATGCGGGCTTGTATATCGAGCTAGAGCACAGTTATAAATACCGCACCAGATTTTTGCATTTAAGTAAATCGCTAGTGCGTAAAGGTCAACGTGTAAAACGTGGTCAAAAGATTGCATTAAGTGGTAATACAGGAGCCTCTACCGGCGCGCATTTGCATTACGAATTCCATATTAATAAAAAGGCTATTAATGCTATGGGCAATAAAGTACCTGTCGCTATTGGTGTAGATCGCAAATCAATGATAGCTTATAAAAGGCGCGTCTCAGGCTTAATCGCACAAATGGAAAGAAAAGACAAAGCAGCGTGACAGTGGTTGTATAACACTCTGGTTATTTTTGGAGGCAATGCCAATTGTTGCGGGAGTGACTTGGTGAGCGTTAGTCAATAATAGCAAAGCCGAGTTTTAGGCAGTGCAAGCGCGCTTAGAGGAAAAGGCTTGACCTATAGGTCTTAATTTTTAAAAAGGGAAATGTTTTGGATAGTTTGCAGCGTATTTGGTTTGGTTTGTGGGATAAGCTAGTAGATGTTTTTAAGCTAAATAAATTAATTAAAACACTGTTGAGCAGCGCCGTTTTATATGTGGTGATAAGTACCAGTTTTGCGCTTTATTGGAGCTGGAGTGCTATACCTTCGGTTAACGTATCTCCAATTGCTCCTGTTACAGGGGAGCAAGTGACTGGTGTGGCGACTACCAATGCCTTGGTGCATATCACAACGACATTGCTTGAAAAACCTGGCGGGTATTTAAGCAATGATAAAACATTGCCCGGGATTTGGATGGATAATATTCCGCGCTGGGAGTTTGGGGTGTTAGTGCAAGCAAGAGATATGGCGCGTGCCCTGCGTAAAGATTTCAGTCGTTCACAATCACAGTCGACAGAAGATAAAGATTTGACTAGCGCAGAGCCAAGGTTGCACTTTAATAACAATAGTTGGATGTTCCCTGCAACAGAAAGCGAGTACCAAAAAGCCATTAATTATTTAGTCAGCTATCAACAGCGCTTAATAGATCCTGCTGTTCAGGATGCTCAGTTTTATGCCCGAGCGGATAATTTAAGCAGATGGCTGGGTGAAGTCAGTACCCGTTTGGGGAGTTTATCGCAACGCTTAAGTGCCAGTGTGGGGCAGCGTAGAATTAACACTGATCTAGCGGGAGATGCACAAGCTGAACAGTCTACAGCAGCGAATAATGTCATAGAAGTAAAAACGTCTTGGTCCAAAATAGATGATGTCTTTTATGAATCAAGAGGGACTGCTTGGGCATTGGTCAGTTTATTAAAAGGTATCGAACAAGATTTTTCTGCCGTGTTGGAGAAAAAGAATGCCAGAATTAGCTTGTTGCAAATTATACGTGAACTAGAAGCCACTCAAAATTTTGTTTGGAGTCCGTTTATTATGAATGGATCAGAGTTTGGTCTGTGGGCCAATCACTCGCTAGTGATGTCCTCGTATATAACTCGCGCCAACGCCGCCATTATTGATTTAAGAGAATTGCTTAACCAAGGTTAAAGCCAAATGCTTTACTAATAAGAGAGATTTAACATGAGCGTACATGAAATAAAACACCCCCTAATACAACATAAAATCGGTCTGATGCGCTCTGCGACAGTAAGTACTAGAGCGTTTAGGCAGCTTGCTGGAGAGGTAGGTTGTCTATTGACCTATGAGGCGACTAAAGATTTGGAGCTTGAGGAGTACCAGCTTGAGGGATGGTGCGGGGAGATCACTGCTCAGCGTATAAAGGGCAAAAAGATTACAGCAGTACCTATTTTAAGAGCGGGTCTTGGTATGCTTGATGGTGTGTTGGAGTTGGTGCCTAGTGCTAAAATATCAGTGGTAGGGTTATACAGAGATGAGGAGACATTAGAGCCGGTACCTTATTTCGAAAAGCTTGCGCATGATATTGATGAGCGCCTAGCGCTGGTGGTTGATCCTATGTTGGCAACAGGCGGTTCAATGATAGCAACGATTGATATGCTAAAAAAAGCGGGCTGTAAAAGCATTAGAGCACTAGTGTTGGTCGCAGCGCCTGAGGGGATAGCAAAGGTTCAAGCAGCTCACCCTGATGTCGATTTGTTTACAGCGGCAGTGGATAGTCATTTAAATGAACAGGGGTATATTATCCCCGGTTTAGGTGATGCGGGTGATAAAATTTTTGGCACTAAATAAAGTTTAATGTGCTTTTATAACGAGCGTTTGCTACCGGCAAGTGCTCTCAATTCCCCCAAAAAGCTGAAGTCATTTGAATCTAAAAAATAAAGCTAGGCCTGGGCGCCCTGTTGGAAGTAACAAAACAACAGGGCAAGTGCAGTCTCTGTCTAGAGGCTTGTCGTTGTTAGAAAAAATAGCAGAGGCTAAAGCTGGCGTATTGTTAACGGATTTAGCGCAGATGCTAGATTTTCCCGCATCGACCACTCATCGATTATTAAATACGCTAGAAGCGCAAGGTTTTGTGCGTAGAGAACAAGATCAAGAGTTATGGTTTATAGGTACGGCAGGCTTTAAAATTGGCAATGCTTTTTTGGTGAGCAGGGATTTTGTGCGCCAGGCAAAGCCGTTTATGAACGCTCTGGTTGAAAAGGTCGGAGAGACGTCCAATCTGTCTATTTTAGAAGGCGGTAAAGCCGTTATTATTGCGCAGCAGCAATGTAGTGAAATGATGCGCATGATGGTGCCACTGGGCAGTGCTTCTCCGCTGCACGCATCCGGTGTAGGTAAAGCTATTTTATCAGCATTGCCAAGAGTTGAGCGCGATGCGCAATTAGAACGTTTAATACTTGATCGCATCACTCCTTGGACGATCACAAACCGCGCGCAGCTCGCTGCGGCATTATCAGAGTACGCCGTACAAGGATGGGTGTTTGATGATCAAGAGCATGCGGTGGGGTTGCGCTGTGTAGCTGCCTGTCTGTTTAATGAAGAGGGTTATCCAATCGCTGCTATTTCAGTATCAGGACCACTAGCGAGGATCGATGATGAAAGGGCAAATTGGCTGGGTGAGCAAGTGAAAGCTTGTGCAAAAGAAATTACCGAATATATAGGTGGGCGTTGGGTTTAGCAAAGTGAGTGAGAAGAAAAAATCCGGCAATCAATACAATTGCCGGTTCGCTTCAAGTAGAAGCATGTGCGCATAACTACGCCAGTAACTGGTAGCTTTCACACATGTCATCAATTAAGTGCAATACAGGATCTGTTGCTTTCCTTAGGAAGGCCTAGTTAGCGCAGTGATTAACACTGGGCTAAGCTTTGTTTTGCTATTTGGGTTATGGCTGCCCAATCTTGCTGGTTGATGAGGTCTTTAGGGGATAGCCAAGACCCGCCCACACACATAACGTTGTTGAGTCCTAGGAAAGTTTTTGCGTTATCCAGCGTGATACCGCCAGTTGGACAAAACTTTACTTGTCCAAAAGGGCCGTTAAGTGCTTTTAACATGGCAATAGAGCCCGCCGCTTCTGCTGGGAAAAACTTAGATCTAGCGTAGCCCATTTCAATGATTTGCATCAGTTCTGAAGCACTGCTGACACCTGGCAGGAAGGGAACTTTGTTGTCTTGGCCTTTTACTAACAAATTATGAGTAACGCCAGGACTGATAACAAAAGTGGCACCGGCATCCACAGATTGCTGATATTGCTCAGGATTAATAACGGTACCTGCCGCTATATTCATATCAGGTAGCTCTTTCGCAATCCGCTCCATAGACTCAAGTGCCGCAGCTGTTCTTAATGTGATTTCAATAACATTAATGCCCCCTTCCATCAGAGCGTTCGCTAAAGGAACTGCATCCGTTGCTTTTTCGATGGCAACCACTGGAATGATTGGTGATTGCGCGCAGAAATCATCGATTAAAGAAAGGTTTTGGCGATCTGTCCACATGGTGTTAATACTCCTAAGGGCACCAAAGTACCGTAATGTTATTGGTTAGAAAGCGTCTAATAGGCATTTCTAAATGTTTATCCCCGTTAAGGGCTTTGTTTAAAGTCGCCTGTTTATCTGCGCCTTTAAGTTGTAAAAATAAATGGCCGGCAGCTTCAATCGCCTGTGCGCTTAGGCTCATACGCTGGTACGGTGCAGTTGTCGGCTGTGTGGCTAGATAAGTAGCGCTAGTGCTTAAGCCTTCGTTTATTTGATCTGAGCAGGGAAATAGAGAAGCGGTGTGGCCGTCGTTACCCATCCCTAGTAAAACAACATCAAAAGGTTGCTTGATGTTATCAAACAGTGAATTTACTTTAGTCGTTGCCTCAAATGCGCTATATCCCTCTTGGTATAAGGGGATAAATGTTGCGTGAGATGCATGGTTTTGCAGTAAGTTTTTCTCAACAAGTTGCTGATTACTGTCTGCTTGGTCATTTGCTAGCCATCTATCATCTACTAAGGTGATGGCAACATTTTGCCATTCAAGATCAATTTTACTCAGTAATTCAAAGAGTTTTTTTGGGGTACTGCCGCCTGATACAGCAAGACTGGCTGAGCCACTGTTGCTGATTTGGGTTTGTAATATTTGTCCAACTACCTGTGCTAGGTGTTGACTCTGTTGCTCTAAGTCATCGAAGTTATGAAGATTAATGGGTGTTGAGGTTGTCATGTTAGTTATCTCCAAACCATGCTCTATTATCTTTGCGCATGATGAATTTTGCTTCGGTAGGGCCCCAGCTTCCAGCAGGGTATTTATGCAATACATGTTCTGGGGTGCCCCAGTGCTGCATTATGTTGTCACACCAGGTCCAAGCGTGCTCAATTTCATCTCTTCGGACAAATAGATACTGGTTACCTTTGATCACTTCAAAAAGTAGCCGCTCATACGCATGAGGAGTTCGGGTACCTTTGAATTCTGTGTTGAAATTTAAATCCAGCACCGTCGGCTGAATTTGAATATCGTTATTAATGCCTGGAGATTTGGTCTGCACTTGCAGTGAAACGCCTTCGTTTGGCTGCAGGCTCAAGATTAATTTGTTGTTGGCAATGCCGCGCTGTTGTGGATCAAAGATAAAATGCGGCTGTTCTTTGAAGTGGACGATGATCTGAGTCAGTTTTTGCTTCATTCTCTTACCGGTTCTCAGGTAAAAGGGGACGCCTGCCCAGCGCCAATTCTCGATATCTGCACGAATCGCAACAAATGTTTCAGTGTTGCTGGTGCCTTGCGCGCCTTCTTCATTGTTGTAGCCAGGTAGCAGTTGGGTATCGTTATTTCCGCTATCGTATTGACCGCAGACAACGTTGTCTTTTTGTTCGCTCAAGGTAATTGTTTTGAGTTGTTTTAATACTTTCACCTTCTGATCGCGAATGCTATCGGCAGATAAGTCATCTGGCGGATCCATAGCGACGAGTGCCAACAACTGAAGTAAGTGATTTTGTACCATGTCGCGCATCTGACCGGCTTTGTCAAAATAGCTCCAGCGCCCTTCGATACCCACAGATTCGGCAATGGTTATCTCGACATGCGAGATGTTGTTCTGGTTCCACTGCGTGCCGAAGATTGGGTTGGCAAAGCGTAGTGCCAGTAAATTTTGCACGGTTTCTTTACCCAAATAGTGGTCGATGCGATAGATCTGTTGCTCTGCAAAGTATTGTCCAACTTCATTGTTGATTGCACTGGATGAATCCCTATCAAACCCCAAAGGTTTTTCAAGGACAACTCTGCAGTTTGGGGTAATACACTGATGGGTGGAAAGCTGCTCACTGATCGTGCCAAAAAAGACCGCGGCAGTAGCGTAGTAGAATATTCGTTGCTGGGAGTTTTTCTGGTTCAGTTTGGTGCTGAGCTCTCGATAGTGTTCGGCTGTGTTGAAATCGAGTTTTATGTATTCGATGCGACTCAGTAATCGCTTGAGTGTCTCTTCCTCAAATCTATCTTTTTCAACATGCAGTACCAAGTTTTTACTGGCCGTATCTCGGTACTTATTAGAATCAATAGGTTCTCTCGCAAGGCAAATGACACGGCTGCCTTCAGGGAGTAAGTGGTCTTTTTCCAGATCGTATAATGATGGAATCAGCTTGCGCTGCGATAAATCACCTAAGGCGCCAAAGATGATAATGTCTGTTGCTGTTGGTATGTTCATCGTTTACTCTTTTTTCTTGTAATTAAACTAGATTTTGGAATTATTCTAAGTGTTTTGGTCATAATCGTCAAATAATTGTGTAATATTACTAAAATAAGTTAAAAAAAACAGCTTATTCTACCTTGTTTTGCTTACTTAATATGCTCTTAGTTGTTGCTGTTGGTATATAGCAGCAAGTAGTGGTGGGCTGAGTGTAATAAATGTCTCTGGCGCAATCTAATTGTTTAAATAACTAGCTCGGCTATAATATGTGGTAAAATAACTACTGAAAAATTTAATAGCTCGGTGTGGGAGAGTTACGTGTTATCTAAAATCAGACAAAAGCGCGATGAGTTAAATAAATCCGAACGTAAAGTAGCGGATGCTATTTTGCTAAATCCATCTGTCGTTACCCAGTTAAGTATCGCTGCACTGGCTAAATCTGCGGGTGTTAGTGAGCCTACAGTTAATCGCTTTTGCCGCAGCTTTTTATCTAAAGGTTTTCCTGATTTTAAAATTCAACTGGCAAAAAGTTTAGTCAGTGGATCAATGTTTATTACCCGATCTGTGGAGCAGGGGGATGGAGCTGAGCAGTATGCTGATAAAATATTCACCTCCACGATTGCTACTTTAGATGCTGCACGCAAGCAGATAGATATTAAATCGATCGAAGCGGCTGTTGATCATTTGACCCAAGCGAAGCAAGTTTCATTTTTTGGTCTAGGTGCCTCGGGGCCAGTGGCTCAAGATGCTCAGCACAAATTCTTTCGTTTTAATTTGCCTGTGGTTGCTTATGATGATGTGCTTATGCAGCGCATGGTAGCGGCGGCGTCGCATACCGGTGATGTGATTGTTATCATTTCCTACACTGGGCGCACTAAAGATTTAATTGAGATAGCGCAGATAGCGAATGAGACGGGGGCAACCGTGATTGCTTTAACCATTGAAGATTCTCCGTTGGCGAAAGTCTGTCCTGTTGTATTGAGTGTGCCACATATAGAGAACACTGATGTGTATATGCCGATGACGTCGAGACTGACACAGTTAACGGTCTTAGATGTATTAGCTACAGGTGTTACTTTGAGAAGAGGGGTTGGTTTTCATAAGCATCTAGATAAGATCAAACAGAGTTTGCGTTCAACGCGCTATTCAATAGAAGAAGGTTAGTCTTATTAGGGGAGAGGGGCTGGCTGTAGGTTGGTCTTTAATCTAACGAATGAGCAGAGAACACTCGATGCAGGGCATCGAGTGTTTGTGGTGGTGTTACTGGATGTTTTCACCAATACGAACGATTTTAAGTGTATTAGTGCCGCCTTGAGCATTCACATAATCACCCTTGGTAATGACAACTAAGTCACCCTTTTCGGCAACACCAGATTTAACCACTTCATCAATTGCGCGCTGATTTATCTCATTGGTTTTCATCGTAGATGGGCTGAATGGGATAGTATGTACATTTCTGTACATGGCAACTTTAGTCTGTGTTTCTGGGTTGTCAGACAGTGCGAAGACTGGCAGCGATGTGCGTAGTCTGGTTGCCTGTTTCGGGGTGGCACCAGATTCTGTCATGCAAACAATGGCTTTTACGCCATCCAAGTGATTGGCGGTATAAATTGCGGCAAGTGCTATAGTTTCATCAATATTGTCGAATTTTTCGTTCAGTCTGTATCCGGACTGCGCCAAGTTGCGGCTTGATTCTGCGCCTCGACAAATACGATCCATAGCTTCAACAGCTTGTGTTGGGTATTCGCCGGCAGCGGTTTCAGCAGAAAGCATAACAGCGTCAGTGTGGTCAAATACCGCGTTTGCTACGTCAGAGACTTCAGCTCTTGTCGGCATTGGGCTGGTGATCATTGACTCCATCATCTGGGTCGCTGTGATAACCACTTTATTCAAGCTGCGGGCTCTTTGGATAATGTGTTTTTGCACACCAACTAAAGCGGCGTCACCAATCTCGACGGCTAAATCGCCACGTGCCACCATCACGACTTCTGAAGCGCGGATGATGTTGTCTAAAATCTCATCGTCTGCGATGGTTTCAGCGCGCTCAATTTTGGCAACTAAGCCGGCTTTTGAGCCAGCAGCTGTTAATAATTCGCGTGCTTCATGCATGTCGTGCTCATCTCTTGGGAAAGAGACGGCGATATAATCGGCTTTGATTTCAGCGGCAGTGATAATATCGGCTTTATCTTTGTCTGTAAGAGCTTTGGCGGACAGTCCACCGCCTAGGCGATTAATGCCCTTGTTGTTTGACAGTGGTCCGCCAGTAGTAACTACGGTGGTGACAGTGTCAGCATCGACAGCAGTTACTTCAAGAACAACCCGGCCGTCATCTAGGAGTAAGATGTCGCCAATGCTTGAGTCGGTAATCAGTGCTAAGTAGTCAATGCCGACCTGATGTTGATCACCTTCTTCGTTGCCCAATTTTGAGTTGAGGATGAAAGTGTCGCCGTTTTTAACTTCGATTTTGCCTTCTTTGAAGCGAGCGATACGAATTTTAGGGCCTTGCAAGTCGGCTAGTATCGCCACAAAAACGTTGTTGTTGGCAGCGGCTTCTCTGATTACACGTGCGCGATCACGATGGTCATCGGCTTCGCCGTGAGAAAAATTCAATCTTAATACGTTTGCGCCGGCGAGGATAATCGATTCGATTTCTTCATAGCTAGTCGTAGCAGGTCCTAGCGTCGCAACTATTTTAGTATGTCTTAACATGTTTGGCTCTCTTAGGCAGGTGCGTTCATCAGGGCTAAAGTATTGTCTAACATTCTATTTGAGAAGCCCCATTCGTTATCGTACCACGACATTACCTTCACTTGACGGCCAGATACTTTTGTCTGTGTCGCATCAAAGATAGATGAAAGTGGGTTGTGATTGAAGTCAATAGAAACTAAAGGTTTAGTATTGTAACCCAAGACACTTGAGTCTTTACTAGCATTTAATAGAATTTCATTGATTTCTTCGACACTTGTCTCTCGCTTGGCAATGAAGCCGAAGTCTACGACTGATACGTTAATTGTCGGAACGCGTATTGCCATGCCATCAATGAGTCCTTTCAGTTCAGGGAGTACTAAGCCAACAGCTGCGGCAGCACCAGTGCTAGTCGGGATCATAGATTGTGTGGCCGATCGCGCGCGGTAAGGATCGCTGTGGTACACGTCAGACAGGTTTTGATCGTTAGTGTAAGCGTGGATCGTCGTCATTAATCCCGACTCGATACCAATGCTGTTATTAAGTGCTTGTGCAACCGGCGCTAAGCAGTTTGTTGTGCAAGATGCATTAGAGATAATCTGATGGCTGGCTTTTAGTTCTTGATGGTTAACACCGTGAACGATAGTCGCGTCTACGTCTTTACCCGGAGCAGAGATGATGACTTTTTTGGCACCGGCATCAATGTGTAGCTGTGCCTTGTCTCTCTGGGTGAAAAAACCTGTGCATTCGTAGACAACATCCACATTAAGTGCTTTCCAAGGTAGGTTGCCAGGATTGCGTTCGGCGCTAATGGCTATTTTGTCACCGTTGACGGTAAAGCTTTCAGTGTCGTGGCTAACCTCTCCTTTGAAAGGACCGTGAACTGAATCGTATTGAAAAAGGTGTGCATTCATTTCTGCTGCACCGAGATCGTTGATAGCGACGACTTGGATGTTGTCTCTATGAGTACCCTCGTAAAGCGCTCTTAATACATTACGGCCGATTCTTCCAAAACCGTTAATAGCAACACGAATAGTCATAGCAAAGCTCCTCTGGGAATTTAAATTTTCTTAATATTACTCCTTTTTTGGGATTATGATAGCTATTTGTCCATATAATCTTGTAATATTACAACAAATATAAGTGTATTTTATCCCAGTTATTACCCTTTGCTTATAATGTCTGACTTTTGTCGTCATTTAACCCAGTGGTATAATGAGGATAATTATCTAGGTGTTTGTCTGGCATAGACTATGGTTGATTAGTGCTTATTCCGGCGCGCTCCTAAATATTTAGCTACACGTTAAACGCAAAAGACAAGAAGGTGATTAAGATGCACAGTGAAGTAGCCAGAGTAACTCAGCGAATTATAGAGCGTAGCAAAGATTGCCGTGGCGATTATTTATCGAGAATGAAGCGAGCAGAAGAGCGTAGTGTTCATCGTGCTGTTCTGGCCTGTGGTAATTTGGCCCATGGTTTTGCCGCTTGTAACCCCTCTGATAAGTCTGCATTAAAAATGACCAATGCAGTCAACGTTGGTATTATATCTGCGTATAACGATATGCTATCTGCACATCAGCCCTTTCAGTTCTACCCTGAAATTTTCAAGAAAACCGCTCATGAGATGGGCTCAGTCGCTCAGTTTGCCGGTGGCGTGCCTGCAATGTGCGATGGTGTGACTCAAGGGCAGCCAGGGATGGAGTTAAGTCTGTTTAGCCGCGATACAATCGCGATGTCAAGTGCGATTGGCTTGTCTCACAATATGTTTGATGCTGCCGCTTATCTGGGCGTCTGCGATAAAATTGTTCCAGGTCTTTTAATAGGGGCAATGAGTTTCGGCCATTTGCCGACTATTTTTGTACCGGCAGGTCCTATGCCTAGTGGGCTGCCAAACAAAGAAAAAGCGCACATCAGACAAATGTATGCAGAAGGTAAAGTTGATCGTAATGCGCTGCTGCAGTGTGAATCCGATTCTTATCACAGTGCTGGTACTTGTACTTTCTACGGTACCGCCAACAGTAACCAACTAGTGGTAGAGTTAATGGGGCTGCACTTACCTGGGTCATCATTTATTAATCCCGGCAGTGAAATGCGTGATGCGCTCACCAGTGAAGCTTGTCGTCGTGCGATAAAAATGACGCCCCAAAATGGTGACTTTACACCGCTCTATGAAATAGTGAATGAATACTCGATTGTCAATGGTATCGTGGCCTTGCTGGCCACGGGAGGCTCTACCAATCACACTATGCACTTGATCGCCATCGCTAGAGCTGCAGGGGTGATTGTTAACTGGGATGATTTCTCGGATCTATCAGCTGCCGTACCTTTACTCACCCGTATTTACCCAAATGGTCAGGCAGATATCAATCATTTCCAAGCGGCCGGAGGTACTTCTTATCTGGTTAAAACCTTACTTGCCGGTGGCTACTTGCACAACAATGTGAAAACGGTCATGGGCAAGGGCCTTGAGGCTTATACCAAAGAGCCTTTCCTTATCGATGGAAAGATTGTCTGGCGTGAAGGGCCAAAGGCCAGTTTAGATAAATCCGTTTTAACTAATTTTGAAAATCCCTTCTCAGCCGAAGGCGGGGTCAAATTGCTAAAAGGGAATTTAGGGCGGGCGGTGATAAAAGTATCTGCGGTCGATACTAAGCATCAAATCGTCAATGCACCTGCGGTGGTGTTTGATGACCAAAACCAAATAGAAGCGCGCTTTAAGAAAGGCGATTTAGATAGAGATTTTGTGGCAGTGGTGAGGTTTCAAGGGCCAAAAGTCAACGGTATGCCTGAGCTTCACAAGCTGACGCCATTTTTGGGTTCCCTGCAAGATAGAGGGTTTAAAGTGGCGTTAGTCACTGATGGGCGGATGTCCGGTGCGTCAGGTAAGGTACCTGCTGCTATTCACTTATGGCCTGAAGCGTTAGATGGTGGACTCATCGCCAAAGTACAAGATGGTGATATGATTAGTGTGAATGCCATTACTGGCGATTTAAGCGTGCAAGTACCTGAAGATGTGCTGGCTGCACGAGATAATGCGGTTTGTGACTTGAAAAGAAGTGCAACCGGAATGGGCAGGGAGCTCTTCTCTGCACTGCGAGCTCAAGTAAATTGTGCAGAATTAGGGGCAAGTGTTTTCAATGATGGCTTTAATTAAATCTAATTACTGGGGTATGATGCGCCTCACAAAATGAGTCGCTATATTCATTGCCATCTGCAAAGCGGTTTTTGCAATGGCAATGGCTGATATTAGAAATAAATTGGGGATACACCATTGAGTTATTATGCACTAGTTGGGGATATTGGCGGCACCAATGCCCGCTTTGCGCTAGTAGAAAAAGGGAGTGTAGAGCTCTCGCACATAGAAGTTCTAAGTTGTAATGATTTTGCTAACTTCGATCAAGCTGTCACTTATTATTATCAAAAAATTGGCGTTTCTGCATTAGATAAAGCATGTATTTCATTTGCCTGTCCTATCGGCACAGATATTAAAATGACCAACAATCACTGGGCGTTTAATGTTCAGGTGATGAAAGAGTTACTGGCATTGAGTCACTTTGTCTTACTCAATGACTTTACCGCTATGGCCTATGGCATGTTGTTTATCGAAGATGATGAGAAAGTACTACTGCAAGCGGGTACCGATGATCACGCGAATACCCCGAGACTAGTATTGGGGCCGGGTACCGGTTTAGGGGTCTCTTGCCTGGTTCCACAGCAACGCCAAACGCTGCAAGAAACAAGCTGGCAGGCGGTTGCCACAGAAGGTGGGCATCTTTCCTTTGCACCGGTTAATGAACTGCAAGTTCAAGTATTAACCATCTTACAACAGCAATACCAACGTGTTTCAATAGAGCGGATTCTCTCAGGTGACGGTATCGTTGCACTTTACGGGGCAATTTGTGAGATAAAAGGCAGCGCTAATAACTTCGATAGTGCGGCAGAAATTACCGCAGCAGCGATCGCTGGCGACGATGATATGGCAATACTTGCAATGGAAACTTTTTGCCAAGTATTAGGAGCTGTAACAGGCGATTTAGTGCTTGCGCAGGGAGCTCGCGGTGGTGTTTATCTGTGTGGCGGCATTCCACCCAGAATTAAAGCGTTGATCAAGCAGAGTGGTTTTTGTTCAGCGATGTCTGACAAAGGGCGTTTTAAGCAGTATTTGCAGCAAGTACCGGTATGGTTGTGTGATGCAAAGTACCCAGGACTGATTGGCTCAGCAGCTGCGCTTAAAATCCAAGGTTAATAGAAAATTGTTATTATTGTGACCATTGTCAGGCAAAATACCAACGCTCCTAATGGGGCGTTTTTTATTGGCCAAATCCTTGATAGCAAACTGCATACAGAGTATGAAATCAAGAGTTTACGCTATATGAAATCAGTCATTCGGGTATTAGATTAAAGTTTCTTAGCACTATCAATAAGGCGTAATTATGTCATCACAATTGAAGCTATCTCAAGGTATACATGAAACTCAATGGCTAGGCTGTGATGCCTGGATAATCATTGAGCCGTGGGGAGAAATAGTGGTTGCCAAAATGGGAGCACAAGTACTGCATTATCAACCAGTAGCACAACTGGCACTTTTTTGGCAAAACACTAAAACGGGCCCGCTATCAGCGGGTTTTAGTGAAAAATCTAAACTTCAAAATAAAAGAGAGCCTATCCGTGCGGGTGCCCCTTTATGTTGGCCTTGGTTTGGTGCGCATGAAAGAGACAGTTCTCAGCCCAGTCACGGCTTTGCTAGAGTGTGTGACTGGAAAATAGAGAGTTGTTTGCTGCAAAGTTTAGGGAGTGAGAAAACAACATTACGTTTTATTCCTAATATTGCAATATCAGAAGTATTCACTGTGTCATTTGAAGTTGAGGTGAGCAATGATAAATTGACGATGACCTTAGAAACGGTTAATCATTCATCGATGCAGCAGCGCTTAACACAAGCGATTCACAGTTATTTTGCGGTGAGCGATAGTCAAAAAGTACCCGTCCAAGGGCTGAAAGGTTGCGATTATTTTGACAAGTTATCACAAAATTCGCGTGCTCATCAGGTGCAAGAACTGTGCGATATTGATGCCATTGACAGTATCTTTGTGCACGACTCAACAGTGGTATTGGTTGATAAGGGACTCAATAGAAAACTGATTATTGAAAAATCGGGAAGTGGCTCTACGGTAGTCTGGAATCCCGGTAGTGTCGCTGAGCAATATGATATATTAGAAAAAAGTAGGAAATTTGTCTGTGTTGAAGCTGCTAACACGGCTCACGAGAAGCTTGGTTTGTCTCCAGGGCAGTGCGTTAAGTTAATGCAGTCGATAAGGATAGAGCCGCTCTTATAAACACTGTGCTGTGTCGCTGGCATCTATCGGGGCAAGGTAGTTTTTATGTACCCAGCCGGCCTGTGCATTGTGCTCTATTTCGCACCATTTCCCTTTGCAGCTTAAACGCTTAATACAGTTGGCGTTATAAGCTAGCTGCGCTACTTTTTTTCCTTTATGGTGGGCTTTTTGACGCATGTTCAAACTGTCGTTCGCTTTGACTTTGATCACTTTATACCAAGCAGTGCTTGAGGTTTTTGCTGATTTAAGTGTCGCAGTTGTCAGCACTGTCGACGCAGTGGCAGGGGGGGAAATAGCACAGCTAGCGGTATTTACTTGCAACTGAGTGAAGCGATTTAATACCTGTTCACTGGTGGCGAATTTGTTATTGCCAATGCCTACCAAGCATATACCTTGGTTACAGCTATAGAGTTTGATGCAACTTGTTGTTGCGCTAATTTCAGCGTTTGGCGTGTCACTTATAGGTAGTATCTGTACTGCGGGGATAGCGTGCTGAGTATTGTTGGTTAGGTAAACTGCTTTTTGGTTTTTGTCGGATCGATCAAAAATCGCTTGGACTTCGCTCTCTTTTAGATGAGAAAAAAAAGTATTGGCCGTCGCGTTTACGCTTAATAACACAACAGCTAAAGAAAATGCTAAAGCGGTAATTACTTTTATCATCCTGACGCCTATATTTGCTGTGACATTAAACCCTGCTGCGCATTAGTATATGCCAAAATCCAAGCCGCAGGCTATATTTTCTCCAATATTTCTGCACTGCTCTAAAAAATCGTCACGCCACTGCCCGCGACAAATGACTTCAGGTTGAATCTTTTTCCATTTCAAGCCGTTACAAATATTATCGATAGCGACTTGAGTGCCCGTTCCGTCGTGCCCAGCGCGGATGTAATAGCTATATGGCAGCCCTTGCTTGGCTTCTAAGCAGGGGTAGTAAATACGATCAAAGAAGTCTTTTAAAGCACCACTCATATAACCTAAATTTTCAGTGGTGCCCAAAATAATGGCATCACATTTAAGTACATCGCTCGCCTGTGCCTGCAGGGGGTTGAGATATTGGTAGCTTATATTTGATAATTCATTTTTATCAATACCGTGCAATAAGCTGTTGAGCATTAATTGGGTATTCGCGGAAGGGGCGTGGGCGACGATAAGGAGGTTTTTCATAGATGCACCTAAAAAACGTTCAGGACCTGGTATTGAGTATGATTGATAGAAACTCGCTCTTGTTGCTCTTTTCCCAGTAAGGCTTGCCCAAGGGGAGAGTTGACGGAGAGTACTCGGATAGTGGTATGTTGTATTTGTATTGAAGTGCCACCACTGATCGGCAGTATAAAAACATGCAATGGTTGGGTTGTACCCGTCTCCTGTGTGGTTAATACCACCAGCGATGTAACCTGTATTTCTTCACTGCGCTGCTTTGCGCTAAGAGATTTGCACTGTAGGTCCTTTAGCTGTGATATATCTAAGCGCAATTGCGCAGCGCGAACGCTTTGGCCCTCTGCGAGATAGGCCTGTTCTAGGCCCAGTGTATCGTAGCGCGATTGTGCAATACATTCAGAATGCGTAGCCTGCGAGCGGGCACTGTCAGCCGCCTCGAGGCTAATGGCCAATTGAGCTTGCAAATTAAATATGACAGCGTTAAAGATTGTTTGCCTATCGAAATTGTGGTTCATTTAATTCTTTTTAAGCGGGTGGTCAGCGGGTAGTTGTTTCTCGATCCACAGTGCCAATTTATGCTTCATACCGTTACCGTCCTCTTTGTCTTCCGGTAAGGGAACAATTAGTTTGTCTTGCACTAGCAGTCGGTAAATCGCTTCTACTTTAATGCTCAGAGAATCTGAGGGTTCAAACTTTCCGGCTTTGCGTTGTTGTAGATAAACGCTACCGACTCGAATAGCTTCTTTGAGTAAGGGGGCTTCTTGTTTTAATTGTGATTTCATTTAAATTCCTTCAAAGAGTGTCAAGGTGTCGTCAGGTGCTTTACAATCATCATCCTAAATTCAGAGCGTGTCTCGAAAATAAGTGCAAGATATTGGTGTGCTTAGGAAAATTCAAAATTTTTTGATTATTTTCTGCTGTTCTTAGCACATCGAGAACGTCATTGAATTTAAGAATATTAAATTAAAGTCTAGGAAATAAAGTATGCACTATCGAATCATCCCTGTAACCGCTTTTTCACAGAACTGTACGCTATTTATCTGCCAAGCAAGCAAAAAAGCGGCTGTCGTCGATCCTGGTGGTGATGTCAGCAAAGTCATTGAGCTCATTGATGAGTTGGGTTTGAGTTTAGAAAAAATATTATTGACACATGGGCACTTAGATCATGTGGGTGGTGTTGCTGAGCTTATTGAACGTTATCAGGTACCTATTGAAGGGCCTCACATTGACGATAAATTTTGGATAGAGGCGCTTGATCAGCAATGCAAAATGTTTGGTTTTTCTCAAGTTTCTGGATTTGAAGTAGATCGCTGGTTGCAACATGACGATACGGTGACTTTTGGTGATCAAACTTTGCGAGTGTTACACTGCCCAGGTCACACTCCTGGACATGTGGTTTTTTATCACCAAGCAAGCAAACTTGTGCAAGTTGGCGATGTTTTATTTAAGGGATCCATTGGTCGCACAGACTTCCCACAGGGGAATCACCAGCAGTTGTTGGACTCTATTAGTCAACGTTTACTGCCGTTGGGGGATGAGGTGGAATTTATTCCAGGTCATGGGCCTATGTCTACTTTGGGCCATGAGCGCAAGACCAATTCGCATATTAATTAGTATCAACCCAGAAACCTAGTGGAGAGCAAATTAGCCAGTCCAACGCTCTGCAAAATGTATTTCTGAGCTAAGTAAATCCCCAGAGTTACTAAATGAACACATGCTTCTACTTGTCACCTCATCGACCAACATGCTTTGTAAAAGTTGTTTAATAATAGGCGCTTCTCCTTTGGCGCTGTCGCTGATAGTGGCATCCGCACTAAAAAAATCTTCACTGATAAGGCAAGCTTCTTGAGTGGGTGTCCAGCTCTGCCCATTTTCCAGCACAATGCTACTGCCATCAATTAACTGTATTTCTACTCGGTCCCGTTGTGATGTAAATATTCTATCGCCAAGAAAAATGTTATTGTGCTGATACAGTCTCCATCGACGGCCAGTTGCACCTTCGACGGTCAAGGGTCTGGTGAGAGAAATGACTTTACCAATGGGATTCATAAGGCCTCTTAAATCATAGTTCTTAGAACAGTATTGCTAACAATAATAAAGTTTATAAATGAGCTTGTAGTCGACCAAAGGCTCAGTTTTGGCGGCTTATTAGCCAGCTTATCTATTGTATTCATTGTTAGTTAACTGGATATGAACCAATTATAAATATATTCATAAGTTGGAAAATATTCATGACAAATTTCAGTGGGTCGATTGCTCCGCATGGGTAATACCGTTACCTAGTGAATACTAGCATAGTTGATATTTATTTAATTTCAATGAGGCTTTAGTCATTGAAAGCATCTGGTAAAAAGAACCAAAACGCTTTCATATAGTTAGAGTACTTGAACGATCTCAGCTGCGCTGAAAGGGGTGTTGAAATCAGCAAAAGTTAATTCTTAGCAGCATACTGCAATAGGGTTTTGCTGTTTCACGCTTGAGCATATCCCGTTTCACTTAATGAATCCTCGCGAGTGCGGAATAACTCGCTACAAGGAGGTTTATTTAGATCTAGCCACAATCCCCATCATTTTATAGGTGAGCAGCGCGGCTGCAAAATCATAGGCATGAAAGCCTTCGATAGGAGCAAACTCCATAATATCAAAACCAATAATTTCACGTTGCTTGGCAATTGATTCAAACAGACTGAGCGTTTGATACCAACCAAGCCCACCGGGAACTGGGGTGCCAGTAGAGGGGAAAACCGAAGGATCCATGCCATCGATATCTAAAGTGAAAAACACTTTTTGGGGAAAGTCATCCGGTAATTTTATTGCTTGGATATTATTGGGAACAAGTTCGTCAGCATCTTGGAAATAAACGCCTTGTTCCTGACGAATCTGCATCTCCTCTTCACAGAAGGCGCGAATTCCAAGCTGGTAGAGCGGGATGCCTAAATCGACACAGCGCTTCATGACACTTGCGTGCGAAAGAGGGTCACCTTCGTAAGCTTCTCTTAGATCTGCGTGCGCATCGATCTGAACGATGCCAAAATCAGCAAAACCTGCAGCGCGTAAGCCTTTAGCGACTCCGTAAGTGACAGTGTGCTCGCCACCAAAGACCACTGGCATCGCGCCGTGTTCTATTATCTTGGCAGTCGCTCTGGCTATATTCTCAATCACTGTAGCAGGGTCATCGCTGCATTGAACAGTGGGGCAGGTATAAATACCTTGCTCACAAGGTTTGGATTTACCGTCCCATTCCTCGAGTTGCCAAGAGGCTTTGAGAATTGCAGACGGCCCTTCACCAGTGCCGCCACCATAGGAAACGCTTTGCTCATAAGGGACAGGTAAAACGTGAAAGGCGGCATCTTGTGGTGCCGGTTGCTCAATTTCTGAGCCTAAAAAAATCGGGTAATCATCGCTCTGGATTGTCATGTTATGCTCTGTTTTTGATTATGATAAACGCTGTTTAAAATCGCTGTAGCCAAATTCTTTGATGAGTTTTAGCTCATCAGTTTGCGAATTCCAAAGAGCGAGCGCGGGTAGTTTGGTGCCGTTAAAAGTACTGGTTTTAACCATAGTATAATGGGCCATATCTTCAAAGATAAGGCGCTGGCCAATCTGTAGCGGCTCGCTAAAGCTATAATCATCGATAACATCGCCTGCCAGACAAGTTAGTCCACCCAGACGATAGTTGTATGGGAACTGATCTTTAACGCCTGCGCCGGTGATATCGGGGCGATAAGGCATTTCTAGAGTATCAGGCATGTGGCAAGTCGCCGATGTATCGAGTATTGCCTGTGGTCCATCGCTTTCGATAATGTCTAATACTTCTGCTATTAATACCCCAGTGCCAATGGCAATCGCTTCGCCGGGCTCTAAGTAGACTTGTACTTGATATTTTTCAGAGAAAGTTTTTATGCGCTTTATCAGGCGCTCGATGTCATAACCTGGTGCGCTGATGTGGTGCCCGCCACCAAAATTGACCCATTGCATTTGTGATAATAAGTGGCCAAATTTTCGCTCAACTGCATTTAAAGTACGCTCTAATTCATCAAAACCTTGTTCGCATAAAGTATGAAAGTGTAAGCCGCTAATACCTAGCAAATCTTGATCTTTGAGATCTTGATAGCGGATCCCTAAACGGGAACCCGCTGCACAAGGGTCGTATATAGGAACACTGCCTTCAGAATGTTCTGGATTTATGCGCAAACCGAAGGCAAGCTTTGGACGTTTCACTTTTGCCGTTGTGATTAAGCTTTGAAAGCTTTGCCACTGGCCTATGCTGTTAAAGACAATGTGGTCAGAAAACTCGAGTAGCTGAGTAATGTCATGCTTTGAATATGCAGCGCTGTACACGTGTACTTCATTATTGGCCCCTGTGCTTTGGTACTCATCTCTTCCGAGCATTGCCTCGTGTAAGCCGCTGGCACAAATACCATCTAAGTAGCTGGCCGTCAGTTCGCCAAGCTGCCACATTGAAAATGCTTTCAGGGCTGCTAACACTTTGGCCCCACTTTGCTCCCCGACAGACTGAAGTATCGATAAATTGCGCGTAATCGCCACTTGATCGACCACAAAACAAGGAGAGGGCAGGCGTTGTAAATCGAGCTTGGTGAAGTCAGTGAATTGCATCAGTATCAATCTTTATTGGATCAGGTAAGTGATGACTGGCGCGTAACTCGCGCCAGTTGCTGTGAGCATTTATGGCTCTAAATTGAATTGATCAAGCTCAATGACTTTCCAAGGTAAGCCGTGCTGATTCATATCGGCCATGAAACCATCGGGGTCAAATTGTTCAATGTTCCAAACACCCGGTTTAAGCCAGTTCCCCTCAAGCATTTGCTTGGCGCCAATCATGGCGGGAACTCCGGTGGTGTAAGAAATCGCCTGCGAGCCTACTTCTTTATAACAGGTTTGGTGATCGCAAGTATTATAGAGGTAGACAATTCTTTCGCGACCGTCTTTGATGCCGCGCACAACAGCGCCAATGCAAGTCTTGCCTACCGTGCGAGGTCCAAGTGATGAAGGGTCTGGTAGCATTTTTGCCAGTAACTGAATAGGAACAATTTGTTGACCGTTATAGTCAATAGGATCAATCCCCAGCATGCCCACATTGCCTAGCACTTCTAAGTGCTTTAAATAGCTGTCGCCAAAGCTCATCCAGAACTGTGCACGTTTAATGCTCGGATAGTGTTTGGTTAAAGATTCCAGCTCTTCGTGGTACATCCGATATATATCGTAAGTGCCAACCTCTTCAGGACAAGTGAAAGAGGCTTTCTTCGACATGGCAGGGGTGGTTACAAACTCGCCATTCTCCCAGTGACGACACTCTGCGGTGACTTCACGAATGTTTATCTCAGGATTAAAGTTGGTGGCAAAAGGGTAGCCGTGATCTCCGCCGTTGACATCGATAAGGTCTAGTTCGTGAATCTCATCAAAATAGTGTTTGGCTAAGTAGGCGGTGAAAACATTGGTCGCACCTGGATCAAAACCGCTACCTAGCAGTGCCGTTAAACCTGCTTTTTGAAACTTCTCTTGATAGGCCCACTGCCATTTGTATTCAAATTTGGCGGTGTCTAAAGGCTCGTAATTAGCGGTGTCCATGTAGTGAACGCCGGCTTCTAAACAAGCATCCATAATGGTCAGGTCTTGATAGGGCAGCGCGACGTTTATTACCAACATTGGCTGCTCAGCCTTTAGTAAAGTGACTAACTCAGGCACATTGTCGGCATCGACTTGCGCAGTGCGAATCACTTGGCCGGTTTTCTCTTTGACGAGAGCGGCAATGGCATCACATTTAGCTAAAGTACGGCTCGCCAGCATTATATCCGTAAATATTTCGCTTACTTGTGCGCATTTTTGGGTGACAACGCCGCCGACGCCGCCGGCGCCAATAATAATAACTTTGGACATGGTAGATCCTTTTCTTTTGTTTTTAGTGCTGTTCACGCTCAAAATAAGTATAGCCTTGTAAGCTATCTTTAAAAGCACGCAGCATTCTCTGCCTCTGTGAGGCGTTAATCGTTTTGTCACGTACCGCTTGTTCAGCGGTGCGTCTGAATTGTTCTAACATCTGCTTGGGCTCGTACTCGACATAACTGAGTACATCGGCAATGCTGTCTCCCTGAAACTCGCGCACAAAATCAAAGCTGGAGTCACTGTTTACTTTGACGCTTACCACGTTAGTGTCGCCAAATAAATTGTGTAAATCACCGAGCGTCTCTTGATAGGCACCGACTAAAAACACCCCTATATAATACTCCTGATCTTGATTTAAAGCGTGTAACGGTAAAGTGTTACGTATTCCTTGGGCAGAAATGAATTTGTCTATCTTGCCGTCGCAATCACAAGTGATATCAGCAATGATGGCCTCGCGGGTTGGCTGCTCATCGAGGCGGTGAATAGGCATCACCGGGAAAACTTGGTCGATAGCCCATATATCTGGCAGTGATTGAAACAGACTGAAATTGCCATAATAAATATCACAGAGTAATTCCGGCAAGTTTTCAAGTTCCGGCGGCACACGATCGATGTCCTTCAATATTTTAGCAATTTTATCCAGCACTGAAAGTGTAATATTGTCCGCTAGCGCTCTGTCCCTAAGCCCTACTTGGCCACGGCGAAATAACTCACGGATTTCATCGCGATAGTAGAGAGCGTCGTTGTAGCACTCTTGGAAATTATTGCGATTGACATCGCTATTGACGGCAAATAAGTTGTGTAGCGTCTCATGATCAGCTTCATTCAGTGTGCTTGGTAGTGGTTGCGGTTCGTGATTGCGCACATCTAGTACGTTAAATAATAATAGTGAAGAGTAAGCCACAGTGGCTCGCCCTGATTCCGTTACTATGGTTGGGTGTTGGATTGCCAGCGGATCTAAACTTTCTGCGATAGTTTCCACGATGTTTACGCAGTACTCGTCTAACTGGTAATTCATACTGTGCGTGCTATTAGTACGGGCACCCTCATAATCTACTGCCAGCCCGCCACCTAAATCTAAGTAACCCATTGGGGCACCTTCATTAATCAGTCCTGTATAGAAGCGGCAAGCTTCCTGTACGCCACTGCGGATATTGCGGATATTGGGTATTTGCGAACCTAAGTGGCAGTGCAACAGTTGCAGGCAGTCGAGCATATCAGCCGTTTTTAATAACTCTACGACATCTAATAAAGCACTGGTTGATAATCCAAAAATCGAGCGGTCACCACTGTCCTCATTCCAATGACCATCGACAATCACTGACGATTTAATTCTCGCGCCGATTAAGGGCTTTATGCCGAGCGCTTGGCTGCGCTCCAATATAATAGGTAGCTCTGTCGGTGTTTCCAAGACAAAGAAACAATGGATCCCCAATTGCGTGGCAAACAGTCCTAAATCAACAAATTCAGTATCTTTATAGCCGTTGCAAATGATTAAGCTGTTGTGATCACGTAACTGCGATAGCGCAATAATTAATTCAGCTTTAGAGCCCGCTTCCAAGCCGTGATTAAAGCGTTGTCCAAAATCTGCAATCTCCTCAATAACATGGCATTGTTGATTGACTTTAATCGGGAAAACACCGCGGTAATTACCTTGATATTGGCAGCTGTTTATCGCGCGCAGGAAAGCTTCATTGAGCTCTTTGATGCGTTGGTCTAAGACGTTTTCGATGCGCAAAATACTCGGCATTTCTAAGCCGCGCTCTTTCATCCCTTCAATAATACTTAATAACGATACGCTGTTTTCAGACTCCGTTCCCTGTACGCAAACTTGAACCTCACCGCGCTCTGATATATTAAAATAACCTGCTCCCCATTCATTAATTGCATATAAGCTTTCGCTGTCACTGACTCGCCAAGGGGATTGAAGTTTACTGTGTTTTTTTAAATCAGTGGTCTGCATAGAAACGGCTCTGCAATGAAAATTAATAAATAAGATAAAACGTTGAAGTATCGATTAGCAATGATGAGTTTTTCGCAGTATTACAATTAGTGATGTGAGTGGAAAACTCAATTATTCAAAGATAAGTAAAGCGCTAATTATCCAGTTATTGATGTAAATATCAATTATCTTAATAGGACTTTTAACGTTAAATTGACGGGGAATTACTCATTTAGAAGAGGCTAAAGCGCAATTAGCCTCTTTGCTTTAATGGCTGTTATGCTAAGTCTTGCTTAAAATGCTTACCAAGCAGTGCGTGATAGAAATTATTATCATTAAGTGTGCCTAATACTCTATCTTCTTTGGCAAGTACGATTGGTAGACCGGTACGGTGTTTTATCTCAATGGCGCGTCGCATGCTAATGTCTTCAGGGACAATAGCAATAGTGTCAAGTGCTAGCTCCTCGATTTCTAAGTCGCTGGGGCAAAATTGCATCGTCATTTGCGCTGCGTTCTTCGTCACTTTAACCAGTCTGTTGTTATCGAGTTGCAAGACTAAATTATCCTGCGCATCGAGTATTCGGTGGGTAGCATCTCCCGCTAATTGCTCAATAGGGGTCATTAAAGAGTTACCTTTAAGCACATTTAAAGGGTTAGTGTGCGCCACAAAATCTTGCACATAGGCATTGGCTGGGTTTAACACAATGTTTTCGGGGATATCATATTGAATGATTTTAGCCGATTCCATGATGCCAATTTTGCTGCCAATTTTAAGTGCTTCATCTAAGTCATGGCTGACAAAGACAATCGTTTTTTTCATGTTTTGCTGTAGTTCAATCAATTCATCTTGCAGCTGGGTACGAATTAGCGGATCCAGGGCTGAAAAAGGTTCATCCATCAATAAAATGTCAGTGTCCATGGCAAAAGCTCTAGCGAGTCCAACACGCTGTTGCATGCCTCCTGACAGCTGATTAGGCAGTTTATCTGCCCACTGCTCAAGACCAACCATTTTTAATTGCGCCATGGCTTTGAGATGGCGTTTAGTTTTGCTCATCCCCTGCATCTCAAGACCAAAAGCGACATTATCTAATACGTTTAACCAAGGCATTAAGGCAAAGTTTTGAAACACCATCGAGACACGGTGACTGCGCAAATGTAATAAAGTGGCACTGTCACAGCTGGCAACATCCACCATTGTATCGCCATCTTGGACTAATAATTTACCGCGGCTGGTTTTGTTTAAGCCGTTAATTGCGCGTAAAAGACTGGATTTTCCGGAACCCGAAAGGCCCATTAAGACACAAATTTCACCTTCTTGTATTTCAATGCTAGCATCGTGAACACCGACCGTATCGGTGGTTTCATTAATGATTTGCTGACGGGTTTTCCCCTGATCTAACAAGGCGAGTGATTTGGCGGTGTTTTTGCCAAAAATCACGTCGACGTTTCGAATACTGATAGCGCTCATAAATTAACCTTCCTCTTTGGCGTTAGGCGCCTTACAAATTCGATCGAGAATAATTGCTACGAGTACGATGGCGAGGCCCGCTTCAAATCCTTGAGAGATATTCACGGTGTTCAGTGCACGCACTACCGGTTTTCCCAACCCATCGGCACCCACTAAGGCGGCAATTACTACCATCGAAAGCGACAGCATAATGCACTGTGTAATACCGGCCATAATACTTGGCATAGCAGCGGGCAGCTCCACCTTATAAAGCAACTTGAAAGGGGTTGCACCAAAAGCGCGTCCCGCTTCAATGAGATCTGCAGGGACTTTGCTAATACCTAAGTAGGTTAGTCGAATAGGCGCTGCAATCGCAAAAATGATCGTCGAGATGAGTCCGGGAACAACCCCTAAACCAAACAGGACTAAAGTCGGAATCAGGTAGACAAAAGTGGGAATGGTCTGCATTAAATCCAAGATAGGCCGCAATATAGTATAGAGCCAAGGTTTGTGGGCTGCCGTGATGCCAATAGGCACGCCTAGTGCGATCGATATACTGGTCGCTGTTATCACCAGCACAAAAGTTTCTAACATCTCCTGCCAGTAACCTAAATTGAGAATGAGTAATAGCGCACAGACCACAAAAATAACTAAAGGTACACTTTTGTGTAAAAACCAAGCGGTGGCTGCGGTTGCTATTATTGGTACAGAGGGGGGCAGCCAGACAAAAAAGTCGACAATGTTGAGTATTAGCCATTCAAGGGATACGGAGATTGCATCGAATATGAAATCAGCGTTATAGGTAAGCCAATCTACAACATCCTCCATTGCAGAGCCAATGGGTATTTTGTGTTCGGTGATCCAGTTCATGCAAAACCTATTGTTTTTATGTGACAGAAATATTAATCGTGTACATAACCTAATGGTGAAGGTTATTTAGAGGAGTAGACGGAGCCCAGGTGCTATCTAGTTGCGAAAAAGATGAATTTGAGCGCACAGCACAACGTCGATAACAGGATAAAACGGTGGGAAATTGGCGCTACAGTAGTCAATGAGCCTGTAGACCAATATCCACCAACGAATTATCCCGCGTTTTCAACTATGTTGACATATCACATAGATAATGTGGCTTTAACCGCTTTTATAGCATCGCCACCATCTTTTGTGGTCACGCCTTTTAGCCAAGTGTCTAAGACGCCGGTGTTAGCTTTTAACCAAGTTTTAGCCGCCTCTTCTGGCTTTTTACCATCATCTAGAATAGCGCCCATGATTTGGTTTTCCATTTCAAGAGAAAACGCTAGGTTTTGTACTAGCTGCCCCATGTTTGGGCAATCTGTTAGATAATTTTTTCGCACGTTAGTGTAAACACTTGCACCACCGTAGTTCGGGCCGAAGTAATCATCGCCACCATCTAGGTAAGCCATGTCGATGTTGGCGTTCATCGGGTGCGGAGCCCAGCCTAAGAAAGCAATCCACTGTTCGCGTTTGGCGGAGCGCGAAACTTGCGAAATCATACCGGCCTCTGAAGATTCAACCAGTTTAAAGCCGTTTAGAGAAAAAGCATCTTTGTCGATCATGTCTTGGATCAAACGGTTGCCATCGTTACCAGGCTCGATACCGTAAATTTTTCCCTTGAAGTTATCTTTGTATTTAGCAAGATCAGCGAAGGTTTTTACGCCTCCATCGAACACGTATTTAGGAACGGCCAAAGTGTACTTGGCCCCTTCTAAATTCGCGCGAACTGTCTCAACAGTACCCGCTTCACGGTATTTAGCGATATCCGCTTCCATGGTTGGCATCCAGTTACCCAGAAAAATATCGATGTCACCGTTGGCAAGGGAAGTGTACGTCACAGGAACAGATAGCAGTTGAGTACTGGCTTGGTAGCCTAGCGCATTAACGATTTCACTGGTCACGGCAGTCGTCGCAGTGATGTCAGTCCATCCAACATCTGAGAATCTCACTTTGTCACAGCTGCCGGCAAATGCGACGCTGCTCATTAGTCCTAATGAAAGTGCTGCTACTGATAATAAAGATTTATTACTGTTAGCTTGCTGTTTCTTTGACATGGTGTATTCCTTAATAATTATAATTAATTAAATTGACACGGGAGAATCCCTGGCCAACTAAGGGTGTAAATGCTCGCTTTAACTTTTCTCCTCACAGGCTGTAAACGCAGTTTTTAGCTTTACTCCTCAATAGGGTGTAAACGCTGTTTTTGCTGCCAGTCCTTATCTTGCCAGACACTGACCTCTAGAGCGGCCAGTGGCTTATTGCCCAAGATTAAGTCAGCGGCTTTTTCAGCGACCATAATCGTCGGTGCATTTAAGTTACCGTTGGTAATCGTTGGAAATACAGATGAGTCAACCACCCGTAACTGCTTGATACCACGCACTTGGCAAGCACTATTTAATACCGCAAGGGGGTCTTCATCCGCGCCTATCTTACAAGTACAAGAGGGGTGGTAGGCACTTTCTACATTCTCTTTGACCCAGCGATCAATCTCTTTGTCCTCAAGTATATGCTCGCTCGGTTGAATCACTTGATCACGATATTCACTCATCGCTTTTTGATCTAAAATCTCGCGGGTTAAGCGGATACAGTTACGCCAATCTTGCTTGTCTTGCTCGGTACTTAAATAATTAAAGACAATGTTGGGTTTATCCAATGGGTTATTGGACGCAATCCACACTCGGCCACGGCTGGTGGGTTTGTTAGGTCCTACGTGCACTTGATAGCCGTGGCCATCGACGGCTTTTTGACCATCGTAGCGCATGGCCGCCGGTAAAAAGTGGTACTGAATATCCGGCCATGCAACCCCTGCTCTGGAGCGAATAAAACCACAGGACTCGAAGTGATTGGTAGCACCTAAGCCCGTTTTAGTTAATATCCAACGTGTACCGATCATCGCCTTAGAGAATAAATCTAGTTTGCCATTTAAAGTGATAGGTTGGTTACAGCTATATTGATAATAAACTTCCAAGTGATCTTGTAAGTTTTCACCCACCCCAGCTAGCTCGTGAACTAGCTCGACACCGGCATCCTCAAGTACTTGTCTTGGGCCGATACCTGATAATTGTAAAAGCTGAGGTGAGCCGATAGAGCCAGCACTGAGAATAACTTCTTTATTGGCCTGTAAACGTTGTACTTTTTTGCCTTTTTGAAATTCAACGCCTGTGGCAGTTTTACCTTCAATGATGACTTTATGACAGACAACACCACTGATGATTTTGAAGTTAGTGCGGGGCATTGTACGGCGTAAATAAGCATTGCTGGTGGAGGCACGAACACCGTTTTTGACCGTCATATGCATAGGGCCAAAGCCCTCTTGCTGAAAGCCATTGTAGTCATCGGTTGCTGGATAGCCCGCCTGTACTCCAGCATCGATAAAAGCTTGGTAGAGCGGGCTGGTGCTCATGTTGTTACCGTTGCAAGTTGATACCGGTCCTGTGCCACCGCGGTAGTCATCTTCACCGCCCATCCAAGTTTCAGCTTTTTTGAAATAGGGCAGGCAGTGTTGGTAATCCCAATCTTTGGCGCCGTGTTCTTGCCATTGATCAAAATCTTGAGCGTGGCCGCGGACATATACCATACCGTTGATCGATGAACTGCCGCCGAGGACTTTGCCTCTAGGGCAGTGCAGTACCCGACCATCTAATCCAGCTTCTGGTTTAGACTCAAATTGCCAGGCGTAGCGCGCGCTATTCATTGGGTATGACAGCGCGGTTGGCATTTGAATGAAAATGCTTTTGTCGGTGCCTCCGGCTTCTAATAGCAAGACGGAATACTGGCCATCGGCGCTTAGTCGGTCGGCTAACACGCAGCCTGCGGACCCCGCTCCAACAATGATATAGTCGTATTTTTCAGTGCTGGTCACTTTCTTTAGTACGGACACTCTACGTCTCCAAGTTCTGCATAGACACTTTTAACTTGAGAGTATTGATTGAGCGTTTCAATACCGTTTTCGCGACCAATTCCCGATTGCTTGTAGCCGCCAACGGGCATTTGAGCCGGTGAACTGCCCCAAGTATTTATCCAGCAAATACCCGCTTGTAGCTTGTTGATGACACGGTGAGCTCTGGAGAAGTCCGTGGTGAAAATACCAGCGGCCAAACCGTACTCAGTATGGTTCGCGCGCTCAATCACTTCTTCTTCCGTTTCGAATTTTAAAATTGACATAACCGGGCCAAAAATTTCTTCTTTAACGTTGGGCATCTCATCGGTGCAGTCGGCAAATACGGTGGGTTGTACAAAGTTACCGGCCTCTAAACCGTTGTCAGTGACTCGATCACCACCGCAGACAAGCTGTGCACCGGCAGCCTTAGCAGCATCAATAAAGGAGAGCACTTTAGTGAGGTGAGCTTTGGATATTAATGAGCCAACTTGGGTGTTGGGATCTGTTGGATCACCAACAATCATCTTTTGCGTACGCAGTTTGATCTTTTGGACAAATTCATCATATATGGATGAGTGCACAAAAACGCGAGTACCATTAGTGCAAACTTCGCCTTGAGTATAAAAGTTAGCCAGTAAGGCGCCTGATACAGCATTGTCGAGCTTGCAGTCAGCAAAGGCAATAAAGGCTGATTTTCCGCCTAGCTCCATCGTCACTTCTTTCAGAGTGCCTGCGGCATCAGCCATCACTTTCTTGCCGGTACCACACTCGCCAGTAAAAGATACTTTGGCTATTCCTGGGTGGCGTGAGAGGGCTTGACCAACCCGAGCATCCCCCTGCACCACATTGAAGACTCCATCCGGAACGCCCGCTTGGGTATATATCTCGGCCAGTTTTAAAGCCGTTAACGGCGTCTCTTCAGAGGGTTTGAAAATCATCGCATTGCCCGCGGCAAGTGCCGGAGCGGACTTCCACATGGCTATTTGTATAGGGTAATTCCAAGCGCCAATACCGGCACATACCCCCAGTGGTTCCCGGCGCGTATAATAAAAATTGCTACCGCCTAAATCCTGCTGTGTGCCAGCGATACTCGCGGCAAGCCCTGCGTAATATTCAATGACTTCAGCGCCGCTTTCTATATCGACACAATCGGCCTCTTGGATTGGCTTTCCCGTATCAAGTACTTCCAGCATCGCCAGCTCATCGTTACGCTCGCGCAAAATAGCGACCGCTCGCAATAAAATTTGACCGCGATGGGTGGGACTCATCTGCGACCAGATCGCAAAACCACGTTCGGCAGAGCGCACTGCTGTGTCAACATCTGCCATTGCGGCTTGTTGGACTTTAGCCAATAGCTCACCAGTGGCAGGATTGTAGCTGTTGAATGTTTCACCTGAGCTCGCCTGGGTGTGTTTGCCGTCGATATAAAGTGCTGTCGGATTCAAGGTTTTCATCCTTCTAAAAGTTGTCGTTGGTGGTGAAACTCAAGTGCTTCGCGAGGTAGTTGCTTTTCTAAATAGTCGGCGATGATGCGCTGCGCTAACTGTCCGTCTATGCCGCCGGGAGACAGTGAGCCTCGCAGCCAAATGCCATCGATCAAGGCCGCGATAGAAAGGGCGACAAATTTTGCCTTATCAGCGGGCAATACACGTTTTAACTCAATGATTAAATGGGACAATAGTCGTTTTTCATTGACTCTTTGCAATCTAAATAATTTTGGTTGGTGCATGGCTTGCGACCAAAAGGCCAGCCAAGTTTTAACCACTTTAGCGTCGAGTTGCACAGGGTCGAAATTACCACCGACGATCGCGGTGATACGCTCTATCACATCATCTTTGCTGCACTGCGCTAGACGTTGTTGTACGCCGTTGGAGAGCTGTCGCAAAATACTGCGCATAGTCTCTTCTAATAGGCCATCTTTGCCACCGAAGTAGTGATTGATAATAGCAGGGGATACACCGGCGTAGCTGCTGATCATCACCACGCTGGCTTTTTGTAAACCGACAGCGTTAATCGCCTGCATGGTCGCATCGACTAATTGTGGTTTTCTGATGGCGGGCATTCCGACTTTCGGCATTGTCAGTGCTTTCCTTTATTAAACGTTCGTTTAATTAAATGATCGTTTAATGAAAATAGGTGAATATACACTCAATGTCAAGCAGTCTCGTTAATTGTAGTGACGGGGGTAGGCTAAATGAGGACGCTGGTTATCGTAGGTTGCTAGTGGAGTGGCATTTGTAGGGCATGGGTACGTCAGTAACATGTTGAAAAAATGTGAAACTATTTTAACGCAGAGTTTGATACACCTTTTCCATTCAGGACAGGCGGAAAACCCATTTTACTCAGCTTCGTTTTATCTGAGTAGAATGGATCTGTGCATTCAAAGTTAAACTATCAAAGTACCCTGTATGCTATTTAACTAATGCCTCAGAGCATTTAAACGCAGCGCTGCTGGCCGAGTTTTATCGATGTGCTTAGCGCAATGCAATAGAATGCTTTAGCCCGTGCAAATTATCACCTGAGTAATAAGCATTAACCAATGTTTAGTTGAAGTTCAGTTTGGGTTGTGCTCTCATTCAGCTATCGTTAATCGAATAAAGGTTTTATTAGTTATTATTGCACTGCCAATAATAATACTAAATAGGTTCTATATTTATTCAGTAAAGGTCAGGGAAGTTGGTTTGTTGAAGTGGCTATCAGGGGCATTTTATACGAGCTAGAAGTTTTTACATGGATAAAGCAATACAGGATGTGAATATGCCAATTAGTCAAGAACACTATGCGGAACTTGGGTTTTACCACCGTGCTACCCAACTGCGATCTGATACTTGGGGTCGTCTACTAAAATTTACCGAGCTGTTAAAAGAGCGCGAAGCAACGGATCGCGAGTACAATAGAATTAGAAAATCTGTGCACTATTGTCTCAACACACTGGATTGGATCGAGAAGTGTCACGCTTTCCCCTCCACCGACGCTTTTAAAGCGCTGTGGAAAGATTATCACAACTCTAACCACCACTCACTCGCGCAGTCTGTTAAGCGTATCTCCAGAGCCCTATCCAGTGATTCTTATCGGCGCAGTAATATAGACATCACAGGGCCAAGTCAAGCCGAACAAGAACAAGTGGAAGAGTTTGAATCCTTACACGATCAACTGGAGCAGAGTTACACAAAGTCCAAACCTTATTTTGAACTGCTAGTAGTGGATGACATTAGCAGTGCCGCGGTACGCGCTATGCGCCAAGTTTTTAAGAATTTACGCAGCAATGAAGACAAATTCATTTATGACGTGGTGGTGGTACCTAGTTTCGAAGATGCCATTATCGCGATTCTTATCAACAAGAATATTCAGGCCTGTATTTTACGCCAGGGCATACCTATGCAAGCCAAGGCGGGTGGCATGGGTGGTTTAGATGAATTCTTAGTCGGTGTTAAGCAATATAACAATGATGTTAAACGTATTATTGAGCTGGGCAAGTCGATGCGGGACATCCGTCCAGAACTCGATTTATATTTGATTGCCAATATAGCGGCTGAAAAAATAGCCAGTTCAAAAACACAAGTATTTAGCCGTATCTTCTATCGAGATAATGATTATCTTGAAAAACACCACTGTATCTTAAGTGGCATAGGCGAGCGCTTTAAAACCCCTTTCTTTAATGCGCTCAAGAAATACAGTCGTAAACCCACTGGTATATTCCACGCGATGCCAGTCTCTCGAGGTAAGTCTGCGATTAGCTCCAACTGGATTGGAGATATGGTCGATTTTTACGGGATTAATATTTTCTTAGCGGAAACCTCCACTACTTCTGGGGGCTTAGATTCATTGTTACAGCCCCATGGTCCGCTCAAAGAAGCTCAGGAATATGCCAGTCGTGCGTTTGGTTCACACGAAACTTTTTTTGTTACCAACGGTACCTCAACGGCCAATAAAATAGTGGTGCAGGCGCTCGTTCAGCCTGGAGATATAGTGATGGTCGATCGCGACTGTCATAAATCCCACCATTACGGCATGGTGCTATCCGGGGCGCATGTCTGTTATTTAGATTCCTACCCGATCAATCAGTATTCCATGTATGGCGCGGTACCTATCAGGGAAATAAAAAAGCAACTGTTAGCGTACAAGCGCGCCGGAAAACTGGATAAAGTGAAAATGCTGCTGCTCACCAACTGTACTTTTGACGGCATTGTTTACAATGTGCGCAGGGTGATGGAAGAGTGCCTGGCGATTAAACCAGATTTAGTTTTCCTCTGGGATGAAGCATGGTTTGCGTTTGCCAGCTTTAATCCAATTTACCGCCAGCGTACCGGCATGTACAACGCGCGGGCACTGCGTAGGAAGTGTAAAACGTCTGAGTATCGCGAAGAGTACAGTGCCTACCAAGAGAGGATGTCTAAACTCGATCAAGATGACGATGCGACTTGGTTAGACAACCGCTTGATGCCTAATCCAGATCGCACCAGAGTGAGGGTTTATACTACCCACTCAACCCACAAAACCCTGACTTCGCTGCGTCAGGGGTCAATGATTCATATCTTTGATCAAGATTACAATCAAAAGGTTGAGGGGCCGTTTCACGAAGCGTATATGACACATACCACGACCTCTCCTAATTATCAGATTCTAGCGTCACTGGACTTAGGTCGCAGGCAAGTAGAGCTTGAGGGTTATGGTTTAGTTAACCGCCAATTGGAAATAGCGATGAGCCTGAGAACCAGTATGTATCAGGACGACCGCTTTAATAAATACTTTAAATTTCTGGTTAATAAAGACATGGTTCCCGTGGATTACCGAGAATCGGGCGTTGATTCTTACTACAGTCCTAAAACGGGATTCTCGCATATGGAAGAGGCGTGGCGCGATGATGAGTTTGTGGTTGATCCAACGCGTATCACTTTGGAAATAGGCAATACCGGTATTGATGGCGATACCTTTAAAAATAAAATCCTGATGGATCGACATGGTATCCAAATCAATAAAACCTCGCGCAATACCGTGTTGTTCATGATTAACATTGGTACCACGCGATCCGCAGTTGCCCATTTGATAGAAGTGTTCCAGCGTATTGTTAATCAACTTGAATATGAGCAGGAGGGAATGAGCCCGAAAGAGCGGCAAATACAGGCGAAAAAAGTCAAATCGTTAACCCGCGATTTACCACCATTGCCAGATTTTAGTTATTTTCACAATGCATTTAGGTGTTCGACCGGCTCAAGCACAGACACCCCAGAGGGCAATATTAGAGATGCATATTTTCTCAGTTACAACGATGAGAACTGCGAGTATTTTCATTTTAACAACGGAGAAATGCAAGACGTCATGAAAGGGCGCGAACTGGTGTCAACCAGTTTTGTCATCCCCTATCCACCAGGTTTTCCAATTTTAGTACCAGGGCAGGTTATAAGTGAAGAAATTATTGATTATATGTTGGCATTGGATGTCACAGAAATTCATGGCTACAGGCCTGACTTCGGGCTCGGAGTCTTCACCGAAAAAGCCCTTGAATCCGTTATCATCAAACGGCGCCCTGTGGCAGCGGTGCCTTTGGTGGCTGTACCCATTGAAGTGGGGAAAAAGATCGTTAAACAAGCAGCCTCAAACGACAATAAAAAAACCAGATAGTCAACATTGTTCTCAACAGTTAAAGGATAAACCGGCAATGAATAGACCTGTATTAAAAAACCTATCAGATATCAGACGTTATTTCTTAAGAAATGAAACCCCGATGTACTTTATCAGTGCCACCAATTTTAATTTGTTGGGCATCTCTGCATGGGTTAAAAACTTCAGATATATTAATTATTTAGATTGTTTCGATGGACGCCACCCGAATGTCTTTATTCCAGGGGAGTTGCCTCATGCGGAATTTGAAAGCATTGAAGATATCAATAATTACCTGCTCGAGCACAAAGAAGTGGTCGATTATATTGCGGCGCGTGCCAGTGCTGAAAATAAAGGTAAAGCGATCTTCTTGATGTTTGATGAGAAGACCGAACAGCTCAGTGCCGAATTAGAGTTAGATGTGGCTTTTCCCAGTGCGGCGCTGCGCAGCTCATTAGATAACAAAATAGAGACAGTGCGTATTGGCAATAGGGCGGGGGTACCGAGTGTTCCTAATTTATTGGCAAAAGTGGAGAGCTACGGACACTTGTGTGAGCTGTGTACTGAACTTGGCAATGATTTAGTTCTGCAAACAGCCTTTGGCGATTCAGGCCATACCACCTACTTTATTAGCAACGAGCAAGAATACAATAAATACGCCAAAGAGATAGAGTGCGGCGAAGAAATTAAAATTATGAAGCGCATTAATTGTCGCGGCTCGGCGATTGAAGCTTGCACCACGCAACAGGGGACAGTGGTCGGCCCATTAATGACCGAGTTAGTGGGCTTTAAAGAGCTGACACCATACAAAGGTGGTTGGTGTGGCAACGAAATATACGCCGGCGCTTTTACCGATGAAATTCGCGCAAAAGCGCGTGACTATACTTTCGCTTTTGGTGAGGCGTTACGTGCAGAGGGGTATCGTGGTTACTTTGAACTGGATTTTTTGATCGATACGGACAATGGTGAGGTTTATCTGGGCGAGCTTAATCCGAGAGTGACCGGCGCTAGTTCGCTAACCAATCACGCGGCATTTGCACACGCTGATGCACCGTTATTTTTATTCCACTTACTAGAATTTTGTGATGTTGATTTCAGGTTTGATGTGGAGGCGCTGAATGAGCGCTGGGCAGAGGAGGACAACATTGACAGTTGGTCTCAGTTAGTGATCAAGCATACTGATGAGAGTGTTGGACTGATTAACCAAGCCCCGCAATCAGGTATTTATACCATGAATGAAGAGGGCATTGTCGAATTTAGTTACTTCGATTATCGTCGCCGTGCGGTAGAGACTGACAATGAAGCTTTCTTTTTGCGTATCAGTGATGTCAACGACTACGAATACGAAGGGGCTGATTTAGGGATTTTGATTACGCGTGGTCGCCTGATGACTGATGACTTTGAACTGAATGAACGCGCTAAATTATGGATTGATGGTATTCGCAATAGCTATAACAGTGTAGAGTTGTCCGAGTCACAGGTGGAAGTCGCCCATGCGCCAAACTCGTTGACTGCAGGTGCGTTTAAAATACTTTAATAGGTACCAACAAACCTCTTCTGGCGGTACTTGCACGGCAGAGGAGGTCGCTCCTCTCGCTAGGTAATATTCACATTAATCTTAATAAGTTCACAACATGTCTTATAAATTTCGTGCGATTAGCGAGCAAATTCCCGCAAAAAAGTGGCGTAACTACTTTGCAGAAATGTGGCCTAGTTACAAAAAGTGGTATTTCTGTGAAGGGGTCAATGCCAGGCCTAGATATTTAACTTGCCGCAATCAGTTAAAACAGCATATGCCAGAACTTTTGCCAACCTACGAGCGCTTAGTTGAGCTCGCAGGTGGCAGTGACTCCGCAGCTAGAGCACTGTCTCTGTACAATCCTCCGCTGTATTTATCGGGTTGCTCACAAGCTGTTTGGCGCAGGCATGATGAGTGTTTTTTGATCAGGAATTACGATTATCACCCGCTGTATACCGAAGGGGTAATGGTCAAAACTCAATGGGGAAAACGCACCGTTATAGGCATGTCTGATTGTCTCTGGGGGCTGGTCGATGGTATGAATGATTCTGGGTTGGCGGTATCGCTGGCCTTTGGTGGGAAGACTGAGGGGGGGACAGGGTTTGGTATCCCTTTGATTGTCAGGTATGTACTGGAAACTTGTGATACTACGGTAGAGGCGATAGCAACATTGAAGCGTCTGCCCTGTCACATGGCCTACAACTTATCAGTGTTAGACGCACAAGGGGTCGCTGTTACGGTTTGGTTATCTCCCGATAGAGAGGCGGTAGTGTTGGATGATTTAGCCACTACTAACCATCAGGAAAAAATTACTTGGCAGCGGCACGCAACTGCGACAAAAACAGTTGAAAGATTAATTTATCTCGATCAAAATTTGCGTGATGAATATATCAATTCTGATATCTTTATCGCTCGCTTTTTACAGCCTCCTTTGTACAGTGATGCTTACAAACGAGGCTTTGGTACTTTATATACTAGTGTGTATTACCCGCGAGAAGGAGTGGTTAAAATACTTTGGAAAGAGCAGAGTTGGATTCAGAGCTTTGACGCTTTTGAAGAGGGTGAAAGAGACGTGAAATATGTCGATTTAGGGGTGTCGAGCTTGTCGATGCCCAAACATGTTTCATCGATTGTTTAATAAAAATGGATTGAGCACCGCCTAACTCACAGGAAGTGGTAACGATGAATGAGGCGTAGCCTACATCATCAAAAGTCTAACATTTAACCCTTGTTTGGTTCAGTTGTTAGCAACCTTAGACACTAAAAATTCTCCGCTTAACAAAGTGATCGTGAGCCAAAACGGGCTTAACTGGGGGATCTTTAATTTAAATTATTTGATTAAGAGTAAGGATTTATATGACCCCATTCGCTATTGCCGGAATCCAAATGCATGTTCACGGTGTCGATAATTTAGTAGAAATGGAACGACAGCTCGCCAGCCTAGTTTTTCGCTTTCCCTGGGTAAAAATGGCCGTGTTCAGTGAATTGGCAGTGGCCGGCCCCGACCCTGAACTGGCCGTCACTGAGGAGGGTGAAACAGAGCAGAAACTTTGCAAACTCGCAGAGCGTTACGGTCTGTGGCTTATCCCAGGTTCACATTTTGAACGCAAAAATGAGCAAATCTACAATACCTCCATTGTGATTAACCCAGAGGGAATTATTGTGCAGCGCTATCACAAAATGTTCCCGTTTATGCCGTACGAAACGGGCATTAGTGCCGGTAGTGATTTCTGTATCTTCGACGTGCCTAATGTCGGACGCTTTGGCTTGTCTATTTGCTATGATGCCTGGTTCCCTGAAACGAGTAGAACACTGACCGCCATGGGCGCTGAAGTCATTATTCACCCAACCTTGACCGGCACTATCGACAGAGATATTGAGTTGGCCAATGCCGTCTCGACAGCAGCCCTTAATCAATGCTATTTTGTTGATATAAACGGTTTGTCGGCGGGCGGTAATGGCCGTTCGGTGATTGTTGATCCGGCGGGGAAAATATTGCATCAAGCGGGTGAAATTGAACAGATAATCCCTATCGAAATCGATTTAGACCAAGTCAGACGGCAGCGTCGCAAAGGGATTATGGGAGGTTTAGGGCAGCCTCTGAAAAGTTTCAGAGACAGTGCGGTTAATTTTAGTGTCTATAGTGAGGACTTCAATAAGGAGTATCTAAACAGCTTAGGGCCGTTGCAAAAAGCAGGCAAAGAATAGCGGTACAGGGTTAGGGCCTCACGGCCCTAACACCTTTATTTCAGCGCTTTGAACAGTGCTGAAGTATCCATTCTACCTAAGCCAGCCGCTTGTAATTGTGCGTAGCGGCTGTCGACATCTTGGGTCAGAGGCAGTGCCAAATCAAAGCGTGCAGCTTCTTCTAAACAAATGCCTAAATCTTTTCGCATCCAATCTAGCGCGAAGCCAAAATCAAACTTATCTTGATCCATCGTCACTAGACGGTTCTCCATTTGCCAAGAACCCGCCGCACCGTGCTTTAAAGTATCAACTACTTGCGGCACTGATAACCCCGCACTCTGCGCTAAACTGAGGGCTTCTGATAAGCCTTGCAATACCCCGGCAATACAAATCTGATTGACCATTTTACAGCGTTGCCCCTGGCCATTTTCTCCCAGCAATTGGATTTGTTGAGAATAGGCTTGCATTAACGGCACGGTCTTATCAAAGCTTGCCTGATCACCGCCGCACATCACTGTCAGCTTGCCATTTTCAGCACCTGCTTGACCACCGGAGACCGGCGCGTCGATAAAGCTTGCGCCTATTGCTGCGCATGCCGCTTGTAACTCAAGTGCCAAAGTCGCGGAGGTGGTGGTATGGTCGACCAAAATAGCGCCTGTCTTTAACCCAGCCAATACCCCTTGCTCGCCGTAAATAACACTGCGCACGTCTTGGTCATTGCCCACGCAAACAAACACAACATCTGCACCGGCAGCGGCATCTTTTGGCGTGCTGGCATATTGTCCGCTGTGCTGGCTCTTCCAGTTAATGGCTTTTTCACTGCTGCGATTATATACGGTTGTGTCAATGCCTTTTGCTTGAAGGTGCCCGGCCATAGGATATCCCATTACGCCTAGTCCAATAAATGCTGCGCTTAATTTTGCCATTGCTATCTTCCTTATTACATTCCTATTGAGCTTAGCCTAAATTACTGTTTGCACGCTAGGCTAAGCGCTAACTATCAAAAACCTGCACTGATAGTATTTTTAAAATTGACATATGTCAATTGTCCGCTGTAGTATTTCTATTATCAAATTTCACTGATCGGGTGCGAGTTAATTTTCTCTGGTGTCAATATTAGGTTTATGGATAAATATAAATACACAGAAATAGCGGCGCAAATTCGCGCTGCCATTGAATCCGGAGACTACCCTGTGGGTAGTAAACTGCCCGCGCATAGAGCACTGGCTAAAAAGTTGCAAACCACTGCTGTGACGGTCTCTAAAGCTTATCAATTGTTGGCTCAACAAAGAGTCGTTGAATCTTTTGTCGGCAGAGGCAGCTATGTGCTCGGTGAGCGTTTGGATAAGGTTATCCATGCGCAGCACTCGGTAGATGAGCTAAATTTTTCAATTCTACAACCTCATCTCACCCAGAGTGTACGCTTGCTTAGCCAGCAGCTAGTGACCTCATTTAGCCACTTTGATGATACTCGCTTATTTGGTTACAGTGAAAATTCAGGGCTATTAGAGCATCGCAATGCTGGGGCAAAGTGGTGTCAGTACTACGGCTTAGAAGTCGCAGATGCACAGCAAATATTGCTCACTAATGGGGCGCAAAATGCATTAGCCAGTTTGATTCAACTCTATTCTAATGAGGGAGACTGTATTGCAGTAGAGGCTTTGACATATCCGGGCATATTGGCCATTTGCAAACACTTAAGGCGCACAGTTGTCGCAGTAGCGATGGATGAGCAAGGTATGTTAGCTGAGGATCTACAGGCACAGTGCAGC